>ERZ777305.11-NODE-11-length-277935-cov-15.917310_pt1 | contig 277935 bp, 244 predicted proteins | sample MGYA00374965_ERZ777305 | MGnify/ENA primary metagenome ERZ777305 (study PRJEB29328, sample SAMD00013331) | mouse gut metagenome | study: EMG produced TPA metagenomics assembly of the Metagenome analysis of fecal microbiota from mouse which was promoted...
CCCGCGACCCCGACCTTGGCAAGGTCGTGCTCTACCAACTGAGCTATTTTCGCAGGATAGGAGAAGTCGCCGCTAAACGGTGGGCTGACAAAGATCCTGTGCAAATAAGTTTAATTTACTCTTTTTGAGCGAAAAACGGGACTCGAACCCGCGACCCCGACCTTGGCAAGGTCGTGCTCTACCAACTGAGCTATTTTCGCAATCTACTCTTGCAACCGGCTTATTTTTCGCGTTTGCGTTGCAAAGGTAGGCATTATTTTTGAACGTGCAAAACTTTTAATGACTTTTTTTGACAAAAGATTTATTTTGAAAGCCTGTCAAGCGCCTCTTTAAGCCGCTCTACGGTGGCACACAGCGAAATACGCACATATCTTTCTCCCTGAGAGCCGAAAATAAACCCTGGTGTTATGAATATATGGCGATCGGCAAGCAACCGATCGGCAAGCGCCTGTCCTGATATTTCATCATCAGAAACACGTCCCCACAGGAAAAGTCCACGCTGAGCCGGATCAAATGTGCAGCCAAGCGCTTTCATAATATCCTCGGCAATGAGACGTCGACGGGAATATTCCTCATTCAATGTATCGTACCATTCCGATCCGAGCGAAAGCGCATGTACGGCAGCCATCATCATCGGGCGGAACTGTCCTGAGTCTACATTGCTCTTCACCCGTAGAATCCACTGGACAAACTGCGGATTGGACGCAAGCATGGCAATACGCCAACCGGCCATATTATGGCTCTTGGAGAGTGAATTCATCTCGATCGCAACATCGGCGGCTCCAGGCACCTGAAGTATGCTTAGCGGCTCACGGTTGAGAATGAAGCTATATGGGTTGTCATGGGCTATGACGATACCGTGCTTCCGGCCGAAATCGACAGCACGCCGGAAGATATCGAGTGTCGCCGGGGTTCCAGTAGGCATATGCGGATAATTCAACCACATGATTTTCACCCGATCGAGAGGAACTGTGCGCTCTATGAGATCAAAATCAGGATACCATCCATTTTCCGGTGTCAGATCATAAGTGTGGATCTCGGCCCCCACAAGGTTGCTAACCGACGAGTAGGTAGGATAGCCAGGATCAGGCACAAGCACACCATCCCCCGGATTGAGAAACGCAAGCGAAATATGCAGTATGCCTTCCTTTGAGCCGATCAGAGGCTGTATCTGTGTATCAGGGTCGAGCGTGACACCATATATGCGGCTGTACCAGCCGGCGAAGGCCTCGCGCAACTGAGGGATGCCCACGTAAGGCTGATAAGAATGGTTGCCGGGCATTGCTGCTTCTTCGGCAAGAGCGGAGATGACTGAAGAGTGCGGTGGACGGTCGGGGCCTCCTATACCCAGAGAGATTACATCGGCTCCGGCTGCTTTCATGCGTGCGATCTCACGCAGTTTTGTAGAGAAATAGTATTCTTTGACGTCACTGACGCGGTCGGCTGGCCGTATGGCAGGTTGTGAATGCTGCATGATCAGATTCGGTTTTTACATTCTTTGTACTCTCCGAGGACACGAAAGTCGTTGATAAGCGGACGCACTGCATCGAGGGCCTGACGGTAGCGGACAAAACTGTCGAAAGTGAGGTCAACATAGAACCTGTACTCCCACTCACGGCCGATAACAGGCAACGACTGGATCTTGGATAGGTTGATATCGTAGAAAGAGAATATTGTAAGAACTTTGGAGAGCGCTCCATGAGTGTGAGGCAAAGTGAATACCACCGAAGCCTTGTCAAGTTCTTCGTCGCGCGGCTTCATCTCACGGGCGACAAGCGGATCTGCCAAAATAAGAAAGCGCGTGAAGTTGCGCTTATTGGTCTCTATGCCCTTGGCAAGTATGTCGAGACCGTAGAGCCCGGCGGCATATTCACCGCACACAGCAGCATGTCCGCGAAGCGATTGCTCGGCAATCTCACGTGCCGACCCCGCGGTATCGAATTTCTCGATCATCTTCATCCCAGGATGAGTGCGGAGATATTGCTCGCATTGCATGAGAGCCATAGGATGTGAATTTACCTCATAAAGAGTATCGAATGTCTCTCCGGGAAGAGCCGCAAGAACATGCGATATCCGCATCTTGTGCTCCCCTATTATCTCAAGATTGCTTTTACGCAGAAGTTCATGATTGGGAAGAATGCTGCCGGCAATAGTATTCTCTATGGCAAGGATGCCAAGAAGCGAGGCATCAGAAGAAAGCGCTGCAAACATGTCAGGAAATGTATCGCAAGGAATTGTAGTGATTTCCTGTCCTGCAAAATACTCTCTGGCAGCGGCGTCGTGGTAACATCCGGCCACACCTTGAATGGTTACTCTTGTACTCATCGGATTATGATTGATAGAGGTGCAAAGATAGCAAGAGTTTAGATTTATCATGCTCCCTACCGACACAAAGGTTAATAGAAAACATCAAAATGTGAACAAACGCAAAACAATAATAATCATTATCAAATCAACGTGAGACAAGTTGCAAATATCCGTGTGGCTTTTTTTCTTTGTGAACAGTCTTTCTCTCTTGACCAAAACCATGCGCGTGCGCAGCCCCCACACGCAAACCTTAAATCATCACTCAACCTCTCCTATGAGTTCATCCATAATGGGAAATGTAGCCAGACTGGCATTTATAATATTTTTTTTCAACATAGCCATGCTCACAGGCAAGGCGCAGACTGTCCGTGCTGTACACCACATATCGGGTCAGGGAAGCAATATGACTGTATATGAATACAATGCAGTTGATGTCGCTCCCAGTTTTCCAGGAGGCACGATATCATTGATGCGGTACATAAATGCAATGCGACGGTATCCGGCAAGCGCTTACGAGCAAAATATCGAAGGACGTGTGACTTGTGGTTTTGTTGTCAGTGCCGATGGATCAATAAGAGAAATAAGTGTGATGAAAAGTGCCCATCCGTCACTTGACGCTGAAGCCGTGCGGCTAATAGAAAAAATGCCGAAATGGGAACCGGGGACAGTCGAAGGAAGGAAAGTGGCGGTCTACTGTGTACTGCCCATAGCTTTCAGACTATGAAATAATAGCTCCAAAGTAAATTATAATTGCTTAATAAAGGGGGTCGCCAGCGCGAACTGACCTTCGGTCGACTTTCGCTTTTTTTTCGACACCCAGACAATAGGAATATTTGACTCTAAAAATTGGCTTCGCCAACGCGAACCGACCTTCGGTCGACTTTCGCTATTTTTTTCGTCGAATATACTTTGTATATTTGCCCCTTGGAAAAAGCATATAAAAATGGAACATATATCGCAGAGAATACAAGCCATGTCGCCGTCGGCGACTCTGGCTATGTCGCAAAAAAGTACCGAACTCAAGGCACAAGGTGTTGACGTGATAAACCTGTCAGTCGGCGAACCTGACTTCGAGACTCCCGTCCACATCAGAGACGCAGCAAAGAAAGCAATCGACGATGGTTATACACGCTACACACCGGTTCCCGGGTACATGTCGCTGCGCAAAGCCGTAGCCGCCAAACTTGAACGGGAAAACGGCCTCAGCTACAAGCCAGAGCAGATTGTAGTGTCGAATGGTGCCAAACAGTCGCTCTGCAATATCATACTCTCGACAATCAACCCCGGCGACGAAGTTGTCATACCAACTCCGGCTTGGGTGAGCTACATTGAGATGGTCAAGCTTGCCGAAGGTGTAGTAAAAGAGGTGCCGGCAACCATCGAACAGGATTTCAAGGTAACTCCCGAGCAGCTTGCCTCCGCTCTCAACGAGAAGACCCGCATGGTGCTTATCTGCTCTCCCTCCAACCCCACCGGTTCGGTATATACCCGCGATGAGCTCCAGGCACTGGTAGACGTGCTCAAGGAGTGGCCCAATGTAATCATCCTTGCCGACGAGATATATGAGCACATAAATTACACCGGTGCTTTCACTTCGCTCGGATCGTTTCCTGAGACTGCCGACCGCACAGTAATCGTCAACGGCGTGTCGAAAGCCTATGCCATGACAGGTTGGCGTGTGGGCTGGTGTGCAGCTCCACTATGGCTTGCAAAAGCTACAAACAAGCTGCAGGGACAATATACCTCGGGATGCTCGTCGATCGCACAGAAAGCAGCAGAAGCCGCCTATGAAGGATCACAGGAATGTGTAGTGGAAATGCGCAAGGCTTTTGAACGCCGCCGCAATCTCATAGTCGAGCTTGCATCACAGATACCGGGCTGGAAAGTAAATGTGCCACAAGGTGCTTTCTACCTCTTCCCCGAAGTGTCGAGCTACTTCGGCAAACGCGCCGGCGACAAGGTTATAGAAAATGCCAACGATCTGGCAATGTATCTGCTTGAAGAGGCTTATGTGGCCACAGTGGACGGCGGTGCATTCAGTCTGCCGGGATATCTGCGTCTGAGCTATGCCACAAGCGACGATAATCTGCGTGAGGCCATGCGCCGCATTTCGGCCGCACTGGCAAAACTCAATTGACCCAACTGCCCTATCGCGCCATAAACGTCTGGGTCTCATAAAACGCCTACAGGCGAAACACCGTTGAATTTCTTACAGTGAACAAGCATATCACAACCCTTGCAGCAGCCGCAATAACTGCTGCAGGGGCTTTTAGCCCTGTCCAGGCCGAGAAACGCCAGGTGAAAGTCAGAATCATCGAGACATCGGACGTGCACGGCAATTTTTTCCCATACGACTTTATCAACCGCCAGCCCGGTACAGGCAGTCTGGCACGTGTGCACACAGCAGTGGAAAAGGCACGCAAAGAGGTCGGCAAAGATAATGTGATACTTGTAGACAACGGTGATATTCTTCAGGGACAGCCTACAGCCTACTATTATAACTTCATGGACACCACCTCACGCCATGTAGCGGCAGAGATGATGGATTTCATGGGATATAACCTGTCGAATCTCGGCAATCATGATATCGAAACAGGACATGAGGTATATGACCGCTGGATAAAAACATCGGGACACCCTGTGCTCGGCGCAAACATCATCGACAAAAAAACAGGCAAGCCTTACGTTGAACCCTACAAGATAATAGAGCGTGACGGACTGAAAATAGCTTTTTTAGGACTGATCACTCCGGGAGTACCGGGATGGCTCCCTGAAAATCTGTGGGAAGGTCTTGTATTTGAAGAGATGGTGCCTTCGGCACGCAAGTGGATCAACTACATACGCACTTATGAGAAACCCGACGTGATCATCGGACTGTTTCACTCGGGACGCGACCACACAAAAACTACAGGTGATGTTGTGGAAAACGCCTCGGTACTTGTAGCAGAAGAAGTACCCGGATTCGATGTGATCATGATGGGACACGATCACTCCAAGTACCTTGACTTCGTAAAAAATACCGACAGAAAAAATGTGCTTGTAGGTAATCCGGCCAGCAATGCCGACCTGCTGTTCACTGTCGATATAGAAGCTGATATCGACGAAACCGGCACTGTAGGGGATCTAACGATCAAAGGCGATGTCTCGACAGTAAACAACCTGCCTCCTTCGGTTGAATTCATGGAACGGTTTGAACCTCAAAGAAAAGCCGTCGAGAATTTTGTAGGACGCAATATAGGCAAACTGACTGCTCTGATGAGTACACGTGACGCTTACTTTGGGGCATCGGCATTTGTCGATTTTATACACACACTCCAACTCTCCATATCAGGCGCACAGATCTCTATGGCAGCGCCTCTCACCTTCGACGCGACAATACCGGAGGGCGATATATCGGTCAGCGATATGTTTAACCTCTACAAATATGAAAACATACTCTATACGATGTGTTTGACAGGCACAGAAATAAAGAATTATCTTGAAATGAGCTATGACCTGTGGACACAACAGATGACCTCGGCAGATGACCATCTGCTCAATCTGCGCGATACCGGCTCTACCGACATGAGCCATACGGGATTCAGGCATCCAAGCTACAATTTCGACTCGGCAGCCGGAATCATCTACACTGTAGATGTGACAAAACCACGTGGCGAAAAAATATCCATTGTATCTATGGCCGACGGAACTCCGTTTGTAGCAGATAATGAATATACTGTAGCCATAAATTCCTATCGTGGCAACGGCGGAGGCAATCTGCTCACCGAAGGAGCCGGAATAGCAAAGAAAGATCTAAAAGAGCGTATAGTCAAGTCGACCGACAAAGATCTGCGATACTACATGATGAAATACATTGAAGAGAAGAGAACACTGGCTCCTGAAGCTCTAAACCAATGGAAATTTATACCGGAGGATATTGTGTCACCTGCCATTGAACGTGACCGCCGTCTCCTGTTCAACGAATAACGTCAATGGATAAAAAACGCATTTGGGAGCTCGGACGCGACAACGCCGAAACCTATCGGGAAAAGAAAAAACTTCCTGTAGTGCTCGTGGTAGACAACGTGAGAAGTCTCAACAACATCGGGGCAATGTTCAGAACCGCCGACGCATTTCTGGTCGAACAGGTGGTGCTCTGTGGCATATCGTCGACTCCGCCGTCGCCTGAGATACATAAAACCGCTCTCGGAGCGGAAGACACCGTCAGATGGAGCTATTATCATGATACAATGGAGGCTATTGACACCTTACGCGCCAACGGATACAGGATATGCTGTCTGGAACAGGTAAAAGGAAGCATCGAACTACAGAAATTCAAAGTATCGAATGCTGAAAAATATGCAATCATTGTCGGCAATGAAGTCGACGGTGTCGACCAACTCGTTGTCGACGCATCGGATGTCGCGCTCGAAATACCTCAGTACGGCACAAAACATTCATTAAACGTATCAGTCTCGGCGGCATTGTCGCTGTGGCACTTTTTCTTACAACTCAAATGAAAAAACTGCTGATCGTAGGAGCGGGAGGATTTATAGGTGGATTTATCGCCCGTGAAGGGCTGAACCGTGGATATGACGTATGGGTGACAGTCAGAAACACAACATCACTCAGACATCTCGATGACCCAAGAATCCACATACTGACCCTCGACTATGACGATCCCGCCCAGATGAGTGAAGTACTCGACAAGGAAATGCCTGGTCCGACAGGATGGGAATATGTCATCTATAATCTCGGAGCCACAAAAGCACTCGATTTTCCGGAATTCAACCGTGTCAACTTTCAATATCTGCGCTCTTTGGGCGAAATACTGAAAAATATCGGCTGTGAGCCGCGTCTTTTCCTGTTCATGAGCAGCCTGAGTGTGCTCGGCCCCGGCGACGAAGTGTCATACTCCCCTCTCGACTCAAGCATGCTTCCGCAACCTAATACCAGATATGGAGTTTCGAAACTGAAAGCCGAACAGTGGCTTGAATTCCAAAGCAGTCTGCCATGGGTAATATTTCGCCCGACAGGAGTCTACGGACCTCATGACAAAGACTACATGATGATGATCCAGGCCATTGACTCTCATGTCGACTTTGGTGTAGGCTACAAAAAGCAGCTTCTCACATTTATCTATGTCGAGGATCTTGTTGCTGCAATGTATGATTGTCTCTCCGCACCGACCGCACAAGTCGTAAAGAAAAAATATATCCTTTCTGAGAAACGCGCCTACACACAAAAAGAGTTTCGCGACATTGTCGCAGCCGAACTCAATAAAAAAGTAGTACTACCCGTCGTATTACCTCTATGGGCCACTTACGGAGCAAGCTATGTAGCTGAAAAAATAGGTAGACTCCGCCTTAAACCTTCGACGCTCAACCGTGACAAGTACAACATCATGAAACAACGAAACTGGAACGTCGATATCACCGATGCTGAACGTGATTTCGGATTTGCTCCGCGCCACTCGCTGCGCGACGGCATAGCAAAGACCGTCGCCGCCTATCTTGCCGAAAAAGAAAAGAAATAAGACATCTATATTTAATACACATACCGTGTGGGGACAGTAACCTTTATTTATATAGGTCACTGTCCCGATTTATTTTCCGGCTTTGTCAATATCGGACGCAAAAGCCTCAATGCCCGGTTCGGAATCAAGACAGCCGCGAGCGAGAACAACTCTGAGCGATACGTCGAGGTCAAGTCGCTGATGCCAGATTATGTCAGACGGCTCAGGCACAAAGGGGGATATTCTTGCATTTACCTGTTTGAAATATCCGTAGACCTCTACGATTTATGTTTAATGGAATAAACTGCATTTTCAGCGAATGTGGCCACCTGAAGAACCGGATTGTAATTCAGCCCCTCGGGGTATGTATTTATCACAACAATACTGTCGCACAGTGCTGACACCATTATATCATCATTAGTGAGTTTCTCTGCCTCTGCACGGTCCACACAGACTTCATCTAAATAAACTGTGTCACTACAGGGGCCAACCGGAAAAAATCAAGGAAGCATTATTACTTGCAATAATACCTATATTAAGCCTTTAATATACAAAAACGCGCTGAAATCAGCGCGTTTGACTAAAAATCAGAGGATGGCTTCGCGTCCCGAACCTATAGCAAAATGAACACGAGCGATTCCGAGATCGATTTTAGTATAGCCGAGAAGCGAGAAGCGTGCGGTGGAACGCACTGTGTTGCCGTCATCAAGTAATCTGAAATAAAATTTCTGCTGGTTTACGGCCGTAGGAGCAAGAAGCGCAAGCCTAACACCTTCCCTAAACCAGTCAGGATAATCAGAACCGATATTGCTAACTTGCTCAGGAGCTTTGATTTTATGACGATGTATCGCTCCATCAACTCCATAACCTATAGCTATGACACAACGCACCTTCTCATCGTCAGGAATAGAGAACGCAGCAGGTACCTTGGTGTAGGTAAGACCTACCCAACAAGTATTCAATCCAAGATGCTGGGCAAGAAGCACTATTTTTTCTCCCTGCTCACCTACCTTTATATCAAGATCATGCCCTTTGCGTGTTGAAATGACAATATAATTCTCAACACCTTTGAAAATCCCGTAACGGGCCCATCGTCCGCCAAACGCTCGCGGTTCATTCACAACCAGCTGCATTGTCAATCCATCGACTTCGGCACTGAGCGAGGCAATAGCATCACAGATACGTGCCATTGCTTCAGGAGCCAAAGGCCGATCGGCATGATATGAGCGCACCGAATGGCGCGCCTCGACAGCCTCTACAAGTTCGGCCGGACTTAATCCAAGATCAAAGTTCATTTCTTTGGAGTTATATATTGTTCGATAAAGCGGGTCGCAGTCACTTCGCGATCGAGTTCGGTCTCAAGCAGCGAGGTCTCGAAACTACATGCAGCCCGTGAGTAAAAAGGATCGCGCTTATAAAGCGCATCGGCAATAAATCGGCTCAACCCATCACTGTCGAGTGACGCGATAAGCGGACGTTTGTGCCGTCCACGCATCAGACGCGAATGAAGCACAGCATTGTCGGCTCTTAGCCACACGGTAGTGCCCTTTGAGTTCATGTAATCGACATTGTCAAAGAAGCAAGGCGTTCCGCCGCCGCAGGCCACAAGCACATCCTCCATTTCAGCTACTTCATGAAGCATACGCCTCTCTATGTGGCGAAAACCATCCTCTCCACTTTCGGCAAAGATATCGGATATACTTTTTGAAAACCTTGCCTCAATATAGTTGTCGAGATCAATGAAATCAATTTCTGCCGCTTTTGACACAAGTCTTCCAAGAGTTGACTTACCCGAACCCATAAAACCTATAAGAAATATCGGCCGCACAATATTGTGATCTTACTTATTATTTTCCTTTTCAAGAAGATCACGTATCTGAGTCAGGAGCTTTACTTCCTCAGTAGGTTCGGCAGGTACCACAGGTGCAGGCAGCTCTTCTTTTTTACGTTTAAGATTCATTATAAACTTAACCATCACAAAAATACAGAATGCAATGATCACGAAATCAACAACGGTCTGCAAAAATGCGCCCCACGAAACAGCAACTTCCGGAGTTACAATCTCTCCTCCGGCATCAGTGACCGCTTTCTGAATTATCCACCGGTGTTCCGAAAAATTGACACCTCCTGTAAAATAACCTATCACCGGCATCAGAACATCATTGACAAGCGATGTGACAATCTTGCCAAAAGCTGCACCTATGATGACACCGACTGCCATATCAACTACATTGCCCCTTACAGCGAACTCCTTAAACTCGTTTGCAAACTTCTTTAATCCTGATTTATTCATATAGATCTGTTTTTTAATTGTCTGTGAATCGCCCATTCCCTCCACAAATATAACTCTTTACAATAATTTATAGTATCGTTAAAATACAAAAAGAGCGGCCTCCCGGTCGCTCAGTCCGTTTATAAACCAATCATTATCACATTTCTTGCAATGGAAAAAGTAATCTTTATACTACTAAAACAATATGATCGGGAAATAGTTTAAAGAGTACGCGTTTTTTTTCAAAAAAATATGCATCTTTGTAATACCACACAACTAAGTGTCTGAATACTTCATCTTTGCAAAACCTCAATCAAATATATTTTATGGAAGTAAGAATAGAACCCTCATGGAAAGAGGCGCTTGCAGCCGAATGGGATAAACCTTACTTTTCGGCTCTTACAGAATTTGTGAGAGACCGTTATCTCCGCGGCACAATTTATCCTCCGGCATCAAAAATATTTGCAGCATTTGACACCACCCCTCTCAGCGAGGTAAAGGTCGTCATACTCGGTCAAGATCCATACCATGGTCCGGGCCAAGCCAATGGGCTGTGTTTCTCTGTTGCCGGCGGTATAAAACTACCGCCATCGCTTATTAACATATTCAAAGAAATCTCTACTGATCTGGGACTTGCCACACCACCTACCGACGGAGACCTAAGCCGCTGGGCACGCCAGGGTGTACTTCTGCTCAATGACACACTGACTGTAGAAGCCGGTCAGGCAGGATCACATCAAGGACACGGATGGGAACAGCTGACTGAAGCTGCAGTAGAATGTCTGAACCGACGATGCCAGAATCTTGTATTCATGCTCTGGGGAAGCCATGCGCAGAAAAAAGGTGCATTTATAGACCGAAGCCGACACCTTGTGCTGGAATCGCCACATCCGTCGCCACTATCGGCCCACCGTGGTTTTTTCGGCAATCACCATTTCTCACGTGCCAACCAATATCTTACCGAACACAATAAGACCCCAATAGACTGGAGATGACACTATCTGAAAGAATTGAAAAAGCACGCGCACTCCGCCAACAAGGCTACAACTGCTCCCAGTGTGTAGCTCTTGTGTTTACTGATGTCACCGGATTAAACGACGAAATTGCTTCAAGAATCACATCAGGATTCGGAACAGGAGTCGCCGGTACTGGAGAGATATGCGGAACTCTGACAGGAGCATCAATTGTGCAAGGAATGACAAAATACAGAGACATCTCAGATAAACCCTCAGTAAACAGGTCTATAAAAGAAATATGCACTGAATTTGCCGACATCAATGAAGGCATGATACGATGCCGCGATCTAAAAACCAAAGGGAAAAAACCATGCATGGATCTGATCGAAGAAGTTGTCACAATCCTACATAACCGTATGGCATAACACAATCTGAAAAGATCAAGCCGGGAATCTTGATTAGAAGATTCCCGGCTTAATTTTTATTGTCCTCTCTACTTCAGATCAGAAATAACGTGCTAACGTAACTGACACAAACTTATTACGGGCACTGAACTGATCAAGCTTCACAGTTTTCAGGGAGTAAGTCATACCCCATGTATAGGCAACCTGCAACTGCCATTCACGTTTTATCTCAACACCACCACCTACACGGAGTCCGAGTGTGCCTCCGGCATATTTCATAGCTGCTATATTGCTATGCCCGAGTAGAAAGTCAAACACCGGTCCGCCTATAACATAAGGAGCTATATATTCCTCAAGACCCTGCATTCTGGTCCACTTGAACTTAAGATTGAAAGGAATCTCAAGATAATGAAGAAGCACACGCTCTTTGCCATAACCTTCACTGGCCCATATTTCTTTCTGTCCAAGATTGACACCGGCGCCACGCATACTATAAAACGCACCTATGTCAAGGCCGAAACCAATACCCGGAAACATATACTCTCCATTTATGCCGGCGCGCAGACCCGGTTTGGCATTGATCTCTATAAGATCCTGCTTAAAATTAAGGGTCGAATAATCAGCTCCTACCACAGGAGCATATCTAAACTGTGCACATAGTGGCATTACAGCCAGCACAGACAAAATGAGCAGTGAAAGTCGACGAATCATCGTACTGTGAATGAATTTAATTAAAAAGAATCAAGCCTTCAGCTTTTCTATAAGCGCATCATGCGAAAGTGTATGCTGCTCTCCAGCAATCATGTCTTTGAGAGTGACTGTGCCGTCGGCAAGCTCACTATCGCCGATCATAGCGACAAACGGTATACCTGCAGCAGACGCAAACGACAACTGTTTCTTCATTTTTACCGCATCGGGATACAGCTCCGTTGATATGCCTTGAACACGAAGTAGTTTCATAAGTCGCAGCGATGCAAGTGCTTCCGATGCACCAAAGTTGGCAAACATGACACGGGTAGTCATTGTCGCCTCTTCAGGATAAAGGTCAAGAGCATTCAGCACATCGTAGATGCGGTCGGCGCCAAACGAAATGCCTACCCCCGACACACCGGGCATACCGAAAACACCTGTAAGATTGTCGTAACGGCCACCGCCGGTTATGCTTCCGATAGTGACATCGAGAGCTTTTACCTCAATTATACAACCAGTGTAGTAATTTAATCCACGTGCAAGCGAAACATCAAGATCGAGTTGTGCACGCAAGCCGAGATCTCTGGTCATAGCGATTACCTCGTTAAGCTCATCGACTCCGCGTGTGCCTGTCTCCGAGGAAGCAAGCAGTTTGCGCAGTGCCTCAAGGCGCTCGTCGACAGTGCCAGATATCTCAAGTATTGGACGCAGTGCCGCTATAGCCTCCTGGGCCAGTCCCTTGGATGAAAGCTCTTCGTTTACAGCATCAATCCCTATCTTATCAATCTTGTCTATTGCTACTGTTATATCCACAAGCCGCTCAGGCTCACCGATTATTTCTGCAATACCGGCAAGAACCTTACGGTTATTAAGCTTTATAGCTATATTAATGCCGAACCGTGCGAAAACTTCGTCGATAAGCTGCAGCAACTCTACCTCACTGACAAGCGAATCAGACCCTATGACATCGGCATCACACTGATAGAACTCTCTGTAACGACCCTTCTGAGGTCGATCAGCGCGCCATACAGGCTGCATCTGATAACGCTTGAAAGGGAATTGCAATTCATTACGATGCTGCACGACAAACCTTGCAAACGGCACAGTGAGATCGTAACGCAATCCTTTCTCCGAGATCTTTGTCGTGAGGCGGTTGATATTATCATCATGCAAAATCTCAGAATCCACTCCCAACAGATAGTTGCCGGAATTCAATATCTTAAACAAGAGCTTGTCGCCCTCCTCTCCATACTTACCCATAAGTGTCGAGAGGTTTTCCATTGCAGGTGTCTCTATAGGAGCGAAGCCATAGAGCCGGAACACACTGCGTATTGTATCGAAAATATAATTGCGCCGGGCCATCTCACGCTGCGAAAAGTCGCGAGTGCCTTTTGGAATTGATGGTTTCTGTACTGCCATTAGGTAATTGGTTTTACAGGAGATTCTTCAAACCCGAACATAGAGCCGATGTCTCCGACTGACAAAGATAATCAACTTTTCTGAAACTGAGAGGGAGACATGCCCACAAGGTGCTTGAAATATTTTCCAAACGAGCTTTGATTTGAAAAGTTTAGCTCATAAGCTACCTGCTGTACGTTCATGTTGGAGAACCTGAGCAAATTTTTCGCCTCCATTATCACGCACCTGTCGATCCATTCGGCAGCCGTGCTACCTGTCCCCTCTTTTATAATCAAAGAAAGATATTTTGGCGATATAAACAGTTTGTCGGCATAAAACTTGATAGTGCGTTCCCGTCTATAGTGAGTATGTACAAGCTGTATAAAATCATAGACATAGGCCATGCGACGCGATGCTGGCTTTGAAACCGCAGCATGCTGCCGTCTATTTATAGATATGAAATGATAAAATACCGAAGCGATAAGATTACGCGCAATATTACGTGTAAACAGGTCTGAATCATTGTCAAATCCACGCGCCTGAGCATTATGGTCAAGCAACTGCATGTAACACTTGATCACTTCATAATCCTTAGGTGAAAGCGGAGCCGGATGCACAGCAGCACTCAATACATCGTACCGCTCAAGTATCTGAAGATTGAAATTTATATCTTTCACAAAATCACGTCCTATGGCAAGCACCGACAGATCAAGATCTTCTGATGACTCAACATGGGTCACAGTGTCCTCCATGTTAAATACAAACACCTTGGAAGCCGACAGAGTTATAGTAGTGAGATTCACACACAATGATATTGTGCCCCGGTTACACAGAATAAGAATCACTCCCTCAAACCTGAAAATCGATCCTGCGCTTTTAGCATAGTCCTCAAGACCTCCTGTTATGTCACAATATATGTAGTCATCTCCATGCCTGCTGGATCTGACTGTCACATCTTTCATCGGTGACAATTGCCCAAGTTGCAATGGTTTCATTATATCCATTTACCTATTTCGATAATTAAATTGGTAATATTCGACAAAAATAAGAAATTTATACCAATAAGCAACTATAATCATCCACACTTCAGGATTGTGAAATAAATTTTTCAGCTTGATGATTTTAAGTAATTTTGCATCGCCGAACAATATTTATTAACTCAGAATCGGCTAATTCAAAAGATCGAAAGGGGTGCTCGCCGGGAGCGGCGGGCTGAGAACAGACCCTCAGAACCTGATCCGGATAATACCGGCGTAGAGAAAACGACATTATGACTATCACACGTATTCAACACGTGACAGCGGCTCTGCTTTTCAGTGTTGTGACAATGAACAGCGCAAACGGAGCTGAAATACATCCGACCGATTCCATTGGCTTTGACACAACCAGACTTGCAGTAAGTCTCAAAGAGGTAGAATTTACTGCCAACGGACGCGCGACATCGACTACTCCTGTCGCATTCACCAACCTTACAGCAAAAAAGATATCGGAGGTCAATGACGGCCGCGATCTCCCCTATCTTATGCAGATGACTCCTGGTGTAATAACTACCTCAGACGCAGGAAACGGCATAGGATATACATCAATGAGAGTGCGCGGCAGCGACGGATCGCGCATCAATGTAACCGCCAACGGCATCCCTGTCAATGATCCGGAAAGTCATAATGTGTATTGGGTAAATATGCCGGATCTTGCATCATCGGTGCGCGATGTGCAGATACAACGCGGTGTAGGATTATCCACCAATGGAGCAGGAGCTTTCGGGGCAAGCGTGAATATGGCTACTTCAGTTCCTTCTTCAGATCCATACACCGCCATTGACGCATCCTACGGATCCTATAATTCCTATAAAGCAACTCTTCGGCTCGGCACAGGGCTTCTTCACGACCATTGGTCGGCCGATTTCCGACTTAGCAAACTTGGTAGCGACGGTTATATCGAACGGGCCAAAAGCAATCTATGGAGCTATTTCGGACAGATAGCCTATGAGAATGTAGGAACACGGTTAAGATTTCTGTCGTTTGGAGGCAAACAGAAAACTTATATGGCATGGGACTATGCATCGGCCGATGAAATGGCTGAATACGGGCGCCGATACAATCCTTGCGGAAAATATACCGATTCCGAAGGAAATACTGCATATTACCAAAACCAGAACGACAATTACACACAATACCATTTTCATCTGCTGCTTGGCCAACGTCTTGGCGACAAGTGGTACATGAATGCCGGACTGCACTATACAAAAGGCGACGGATACTATGAGCAGTATAAAACATCACGCACTCTTATCGAATACGGGCTACAGCCGTTTGAAGATTCCGAAGGAAACATTGTCAAGAAACAGGATCTGGTGCGGTTAAAGAATATGAGCAACGGATTTGGCGGAGGTGTAATGTCATTCAACTATAACAGCAATCTTATACAAGCCGTCATAGGAGGTGCCGTCAATCATTTCAAAGGTCATCATTTCGGTCAGGTAGCATGGGTCAGAAACTACATCGGGACCATTGATCCGCTACAGGAATATTATAGGAACACAGGAGATAAGACCGACGCAAACATCTATGCACGCGCAAATGTGCACATCTTCAGCGGACTTTCCGGACTGGCAGATATGCAGTACCGCCACATCGGCTATTCGATCAACGGAGTATCTGACACCTATGATTACAGCATCGGCGGTATGCAACAACTTGACATAGACCGCCACTACAACTTCTTCAACCCGAAAATAGGCCTAAACTATGCAACTGCCGACGGACGCAACCGAGTATTTGCATCATGGAGTGTGGCTCATAAAGAACCCACCCGTGACAATTTTATCGACTGCGACCCTGACAAGACACCGCGTCCTGAACGTCTTATGGATTATGAACTCGGCTGGCAGCTATACCTAAGTAATCTTACTCTCGGAGCCAATCTCTACTTCATGGATTATAAAGACCAGCTCGTTGCCACAGGACAGCTCTCCGACACAGGCAATGCGATAAGCGTGAATGTACCGTCGAGCTACCGCACCGGCATCGAACTACAGGCCGGACTGAAACCTGCAAGATGGTTTGACTGGGAGTTAAGCGTGTCACTGTCACGTAACCGCATTAAAAACTTCACAGAATACATCTATGAAGACGAGTGGACCAACCCCATCGCTTTTGATCTTGGATCCACACCAATAGCATTCTCGCCAGACGCAACCGCTGCAAATGCGTTTAATTTTCACCTTTTAAACGGCATTGATGCGACTTTGGCCACCCGCTACATAGGGAAACAATATCTGACCAATACAGGCAACAACGAGCAATCGCTCAAAGCCTACTGTGTGAGTGATCTGCGTCTGTCATACACCACCAATACAATTCCTTCGGTAAAAGAATTGAAAATAGGATTCACAATCTATAATCTTTTCAATGCCATATATGAAAACAACGGATATGCCGGCGCCGGGTATTACGTCGATTCTGAGGGCTCAAAAGTAATATACCGGTACTCCGGTTACGCAGCCCAGGCTCCTACCAACATAATGGCATCCATAGCACTTAAATTCTGATTTCATGCAAATTTTACAACAATTTCTGACTGATTTCGGATCATGGTGGACATCCGACCGGATCCTCGAAGCTCTCGGCTTCCTTACAGGGCTTTTCTATATCTATTATGAATATCATGCCAATGCCAAAGTATGGATTGCCACGATCATAATGCCTGCAATTTCAATATGGGTATATTTCCGTGCCGGTATATACGCCGATTTCGGAATAAACATCTATTATTTCCTTATGGCCATTTACGGCTATTTGCATTGGACAAGACACAAAAGCAAGAGAGGCAAAGATTCTGAAAGGAAAGCACTTCCTATCAGCCATACCCCAAAACGGGTGTGGTTTCTATGGATTGCGACAACGGCAGCAATATATCTCGGCATAGCATCCATACTGATATTTTTGACCGACAGCACAGTGCCATGGATCGATGCATTCACAACCGCACTGTCCATAACCGCTACATGGCTACTCGCACGGAAATATATCGAACAATGGTGGGCATGGATGATTGTCGACGCTGTGTGTGTCGGATTGTTTATCTACAAAGGCATTTACTTTTATGCAGTACTTTATTCCATCTATACCGCTATATGCATAGCCGGTTTCATGAAATGGAAGAAACTGATGCAGGAGCAAAAATAATACAATAACTGAAAGTAAAAGGTTGAGAGCCTGTCCGGAATTTCCAGACAGGCTCTCGGAATAAAAGAGAAGTGAATGATCTATACTTTAATCGTCATTTCCATGTTTCTCAGCATAGTCCTTTAGCAGACGATCCTGAACGTCACCCGGCACCAACTCGTAGGAACTGAATTTCATCGTGAACGATGAACGCCCGCCGGTAATTGAACTGAGTGCTGTAGAATATGAAGACATTTCTTTCAAAGGTACCTTGGCTATGATTTTCTCAAAGCCATTTTCGCTTTCCATACCCATGATGATAGCTCGACGTCCCTGCAAATCGCTCATGACATCGCCCATGACATCGGAAGGAACAAGAACCTCGACATCATAGACAGGTTCCAATATCTTAGGATTGGCAGCACGGAAGGCTTCGCTGAATGCATTACGGCCCGCCAGACGGAATGAGATTTCATTGGAATCAACCGGATGCATCTTGCCGTCATAGATACACACACGCACATCACGCGCATAACTTCCGGTAAGAGGACCCTGCTCCATACGGTCCATAAGCCCTTTGACTATAGCAGGAATAAAGCGGGCATCAATAGCACCTCCTACAATACAGTCGCACACCACGAGCTTACCGCCCCATTCGAGAGGAATCTCCTGAGTATCGCGCACTTTCATCACATACTCCTGGTTACCGAAGCGATAGCTTGTCGGTGCCGGCATGCCTTCGGTGTATGGCTCGATTATAAGATGCACCTCACCGAACTGTCCGGCACCGCCACTCTGTTTCTTGTGACGGTAATCGGCACGGGCAGCTTTTGTAATAGTCTCGCGATAAGGAATTTTCGGCTCCTCAAACACGATAGGAAGCTTGTCATTGTTCTCGACACGCCATTTGAGAGTGCGGAGATGGAATTCTCCCTGACCGGAAAGTATCGTCTGCTTGAGTTCTTTTGACTGCTCTACCTCCCAGGTTGGATCTTCCTCATGCATACGGGTAAGAATTCCGGCAAGTTTCTCAGCATCACTTTCGGTTACCGGACGTATTGCCCTTGAGAATTTGGGAGCCGGATATTTTATAAAGTCAAAACTGTAATCACAGCCTTTGATGTCAAGGGTATTGCCCGTGCGCACGTCCTTCAGCTTTACAGTAGCCCCTATGTCTCCTGCACAAAGCTTGTCGACACTTTCTCTGATCTGACCACATACACAGTAGATCTGAGCGATACGCTCTTTCGAACCACGGCTCACGTTGTCAAGGTCGACTCCGGGAACAAGTGTACCCGACATAACCTTGAAGTACTGAACCTCGCCGATATGTGGCTCTACTGTCGTCTTGAACATAAATATCGACAGAGGGCCATCGGAATCCGGCTTTACTTCCACACCTTCAGTTGTGACAGGTGCCGGCATCTCGTCGACAAACGGCACTACATTTCCAAGGAATTCCATCATGCGGCGAACTCCCATGTCCTTAAGAGCCGACACACAGAATACAGGCATAATCGAACGGTCGATGAGTCCCTTACGGATACCTTCACGCATCTCATCTTCAGTAAGGTGTCCCTGATCAAAGAATTTCTCCATAAGAGTCTCGTCATTCTCGGCAGCAGCCTCAACAAGTTTCTGATGAAGCTCCTGAGCTTTCTCGAGCTGATCGGCAGGAATATCCTCAATCACAGGCACACCACCATCGGGTCCCCATGAATATTTCTTCATGAGAAGAACGTCGATCATGGCATTAAAGCCTGCACCGCAGGCAAGCGGATATTGAATAGCAACGATCTTATTTCCAAAAATCTCACGCATCTGATCGATAACGTTGTCATAATCGGCTTTTTCGCCATCGAGCTGATTCATGGCGAAAATGATCGGCTTGTTCTGGGATGTGGCAGTACGGAATATATTTTGTGTACCCACCTCCACGCCATACTGAGCATCAATAAGAATCACCGCCGTGTCGGTGACATTTAGCGCTGTAATCGCATTACCGACAAAGTCATCGGCTCCCGGACAGTCTATGACATTAATCTTCTTGCCAAGAAACTCAGCATACATAATTGTAGAGAACACCGACGATCCATACTCCTTTTCAACAGGGAAATAGTCACTTACGGTATTCCCTGCATCGACAGATCCACGACGTTTGATTACACCACACTCATAGAGCATGGATTCGGCAAGGGTGGTTTTTCCCGATCCTTTGCTGCCCAAAAGGGCTATGTTTTTGATTTCTCTTGTGTTATATACTTTCATGATACGGCAGTTAAGGTTTAATTGCGTTATTCACTTCCAAAGCAGACTCTTTCTCAATTCTGCGGTGCGCAAAGTAGTATTTTTTTGGATAAATCGGCCATTTTCACAATATGTTACACAACATCTTTCATTAGCGCCAAAAAAAATGTAACTTTGGCATTCTTTTTGCAGAGGGTAATTGAGCGCAATAGTCATGTCACACGGTTGTGAGCCATGTCATGTGCGCAAGACCAACACTCAGAGTAAAAACCGATGACCGACGATTTATTTGACGACAAAGACATGCCACACATGTCGATAGCCCATATAGCCGTAGCGGGCCAACCCGGAGAAAGCGATGTGAAAATCCCCGATCCTGGTCACGTGGAAGTACTCCCGACACGGAATCTGATACTATTCCCGGGTGTAACCACCCCCGTAAGCCTTTCACGAGAGGCAAGCAAACAGCTTGTAGAAGCGGCATCCAAACAGAAATACGCCATCGGGGTAATCTGTCAGACCGACCCTGAAACAAACGATCCAGGCATAAAGGATCTCTACAAATATGGAGTATTGGCTGAGGTGATCAATGTGATCAAATTTCCCGACAACACTACAACAGCGTTTGTACGCGCACTCGGTAAATTCCGTATCACAGGCGATGCAGAAGATGCCATAGGCGGACAGCTTGCCGTAGCTGTACGCCCTATACGTGACGTCATGCCACGTCAGGGAGACTCGGAATTCGAAGCTCTCGTAAACGCCATACGCGACTCAGCCTTAAAGATAGTAGACCGCGGACACGGTTTTACGCCCGATGTCGCAATAAATCTGCGGAATATCGATGATGCCGAAACGATCATAAACACGGTGGCTACGGTCTTCCCGTTTGACCAGGAATTCAAAATCAAGCTTCTCACGCTTCACCGTGTGAAAGATCGTGCTTTTGAGATCATTACCGAACTATGCCGTCAGGAGCAGATGCTCGAACTTACCGATCTGATTAAGTCAAAGGCCCGCCAGGGACTGGAGGAAAACCAACGCCGAGTATTCCTCAACGAGCAGATGGAGGCTATACGCACTGAACTTTACGGCAACGACGGAGATGAAGCCGACGAACTCGCCAAGCGTGCCGAAGTAGTATCTTTTCCTGAAGAGGTGCGCAAGACATTCGACAAGGAAATCGAGAAGCTCCGCAGACTCAACTCTTCGAGTCCCGACTACGCAATACAATACAACTATCTCGACACGTTGCTCGAACTTCCCTGGAACAAAGAGACCGAACTCAATACTGATTTTCCTACAGCACAGGAAAAGCTCGACGCCGACCATTATGGACTTGAGAAGGTGAAAGAGCGCATACTGGAGCAGCTTGCCGTGATGATGCACCGTCCCGGCGGACGCAGCCCCATACTTTGTTTTGTGGGAGCTCCAGGCGTAGGCAAAACCTCGCTCGGCAAATCGGTAGCGGCGGCTCTCGGTCGCAACTACAAGCGTGTATCGCTTGGCGGCGTTCATGACGAGGCAGAAATACGCGGCCACCGCCGCACATATATCGGCGCTATGCCCGGCCGCATTATCGACGCGATGAAACGCGCCGGATCCTCCAATCCGGTGCTTCTGCTTGACGAGATAGACAAATTGGGCCGCGACTTCAAGGGAGACCCAGCAGCCGCACTGCTTGAAGTACTCGACCCTGAACAGAACAACAAGTTCCATGACAACTTCGTCGATGTGGACTTCGATCTGTCGAAAGTGCTTTTCATCGCGACCGCCAATTCACTCTCCACTCTGCCGCAGCCACTTCTCGACCGAATGGAGATAATCGATATATCGGGATATGTACTTGAAGAAAAAGTAGAGATCGCCCGCCGCCATCTTATACCAAAGATCAAGAATGACCTCGGCATCGATGATGAAAATTTTGACATCTCTGAAGATGCCATAAAGTCTTTGATCGAAAACTATACTTCGGAGAGTGGAGTGCGCCAGCTCGAAAAGACTGTTGCCAAGGTGATGCGCAAACTGCTATACCTGAGAATGAGCGGCGGCGAGGCACCGGCTACTGTCAATCCCGGAGATCTCCCCCGCCTGCTCGGAGCGGCACATTTCAGCCGTGACCGCTATGAGGGCAACGATTTCGCAGGTGTCGTGACAGGTCTTGCCTGGACTGCCGCCGGCGGCGAGATATTATTCATAGAATCGTCGCTTGCTCCCGGAAAAGGAGAGAAACTCACCCTGACCGGAAATCTTGGCGACGTAATGAAAGAGTCGGCCACTCTGGCGCTGCAATATGTCCGCAGTCACGCCATAGAGTTAGGAATCGAGCCGACAGCCTTCGAGAGCCATAATGTACATATACATGTGCCGGAAGGTGCAATACCCAAAGATGGACCGTCGGCAGGCATCACCATGACAACATCGATTGTTTCGGTATTCAAAGGTGTGAAAGTAAAAGACCGCCTTGCCATGACCGGCGAGATGACACTGCGTGGAAAGGTGCTACCGGTAGGAGGCATCAAAGAAAAGATCCTCGCCGCAAAGCGCGCCGGCATTATAGAGATAATCCTCTGCAAGGAAAACCGGAAGGATGTCGAGGAGATACCGCAGACTTATCTTGACGGTCTTGAATTTCACTACGTTGAAACGATTGGAGATGTGCTTGCCATAGCACTGACTGACCAAAAAGGTAAATAAACGACATAGACCAGTAAGTCATGAGCGAAGAAGCCGAGGAAAGATTCGCCACACTTTGCGGCACGACCTTGAGATACACTGTGCAGGGCGAAGGCAATCCTATGATCGTGATGCACGGATGGGGATGCACGGCCGAGACTGTAGCAATGGTGAGCCGTATGGCGGCAACATCCGGCAGACGTGTATATACAGTCGATTTCCCCGGTTTCGGAAAATCGGCGGAGCCAGCTGAAGTCTGGGGAGTAGAAGAATACACCCGGCTTATCGAAGCTCTCGCCGCACATGAGCATATAAAGAATCCGGTACTCGCCGGCCACTCTTTCGGTGGCCGGGTAGGTATTGTATATGCTTCGCGCAATAAGGTAGACCGCATGATACTCATAGATGCCGCCGGCATCAAACCAAGGCGTCCTTTGTCATACTACCTGAAAGTCTATAGTTTCAAGGCATCTAAGCTTGCATTACGCCTGATATACGGGCGTGAGCGCAGCATGAAAATGATTGAAGAAAAACGCCGTCGTGCCGGATCGGCCGACTACGCCGCCGCCTCAGCTAAAATGAGGATGATCCTGAGCAAGGTAGTGAATGAGGATCTTAAACATCTTATGCCTCTTGTGAAAGCTCCGACTTTGCTTATATGGGGCACAGCAGACACTGCCACACCTATCTCCGATGCAAAAATCATGGAGCGGTTAATACCCGATGCCGGTCTTGTGGCTATCGAAGGTGCTGGACACTACTCTTTTCTTGACTCACCAGGCATTTTCGGAGCGGCCTTCAATAATTTCCTCAAAGCTCAGCTCTAATCACGAAAAAGACTAACGGAGATGAATATATACACAATCGCGCTTGCCATAAAAATACTGCTCGCAATCTCTATTGCAGCGGATCTGGCGGCTGTATTGAAACGCAGTCTGATGATGTTGCAACTCAACTCCTACCGTAACGAGCGATTTACGCGCTGGTTCAACCAAAGCGGAGAAAGCACAACACCGTGGCGTCTGGCTGTCTGCATAGCCTTGTTTCTTACTCTTGTGCACCACTTGCCCGGAGTGTTCACACAGGCAGCCGCCGCAATCATCGTGATCTGTAATTTTGTCTCCCTTATCCGACGGCGATACAAAAAACCTCTGGTGTTCACACCAAGAGCCAAAAGGCTTTATGCAGTGATGTTGGGACTTGCACTGATAATACCGGCTATAGCGGGACTGATCACCGGCAATCTCGCCACAGCCTGTAAAATAGGACTTGCCGAGATAGTGCTTAGTCCGCTTTTCACTCTGACAGCCAATATACTGCTCCGCCCGGTGGAGAAATCGATCAACCGACGCTACTACAACGAGGCAGCATCGATACTTCGTTCAATGCCAGACCTTAAAGTCATAGGAATCACCGGCAGCTACGGCAAGACATCGACAAAACATTATCTGCACCACATCCTCAGCCAGGAGTTTGAAACTCTCATGACTCCCGGAAGTTACAATACTACAATGGGTGTTATACGCACCATAAGAGAAATGATGCGCCCATACACCCAGATTTTTATTGCCGAAATGGGGGCCAAGCAACCGGGCGACATCAAAGAGATCTGCGATCTTGTAAACCCAGAGATCGGCATAATCACAGCTGTCGGAGAGCAACACCTCGAGACATTCGGCTCGGTGGAGAATGTGTGCCGCACAAAATTTGAGCTTGCCGATTCACTTCCTGCCGACGGACTTGCCGTTATAAACGACGGATTCACTGCCGCACGTGAAAGAAATGTCGACAATGTGAAATGCCAGCGATACTATGCCGGCAACGACAAGATTACGGAAGAAAAGGCAAACTATAAAGTCTCCGAAGTAACATATAGCCCCGACGGCACACACTTCACTGTCGACGGTCCTGAAGGATACCGAAAAGAGTTTAAAACACCGCTGATGGGCGAATGCAACATAGCCAATCTGCTCGGAGCTATAGCAGTGTCAAGACATCTCGGAGTACCTGAACAGAAAATCGCCTACGCACTGTCGACCATGCCGCAAGTCGAGCACAGGCTGAGCACCAAGCGCACCACAGGCGGTCTGACAATCATCGATGATGCATTCAACTCCAACCCACAGGGTTCATCAATGGCTCTTGATGTGCTTGCGATGCTCGATATACCGGGACGTCGCTTCATCATCACTCCTGGCATGATAGAACTGGGTTCAAGGCAGTATGAAGCCAACAAGGAATTCGGTGCCAAAATCAGTGACTGTGCAGATGTTGCAATAATAGTCGGTCAATACAACCGAGAGGCGATTCTTGAAGGTATAGGAGACCAGATGACAGAAGAAAACGTGATCTGTGCTCCAGATTTCGCAACCGCACAACGCATTATGACCTCCATGGCAGGACGCGGAGACGCGGTTTTGTATGAAAACGATCTTCCCGACACTTTCAAATAAAAGACAAATAGAAACAAACCATACCACCGTAGTAGAATTGAGATGAAAACCAACATTGGAGTGTTTTTCGGCGGACGGTCCACCGAACATGAGATTTCGGTCATATCGGCCAACCAGGCTATGGCTGCCATAGACCGCGAAAAATATGATGTTACCCCCATCTACATAAGCAAGGAGGGCAAATGGTACACCGGCGACAAGCTGACTGACGTAAAAAATTTCCGAGACCTAAATACTCTGACAAAGGATTGCCGCGAAGTTTACATGCGTACGATTTTCGGAGACACCAATCTATATCCGGCAAAAGCTACAAAACGTTTTTTCGGTGACGGATCAGCGCCTGTGTCACATCTCGATGTAGCAATACCAGTACTTCATGGCTCCAACGGCGAAGATGGAGTGTTTGAAGGCGTACTTGAATCAACAGGAATTCCCTACGCCGGCTGCAATGTGCTTGCCTCTGCCAACGGCATGGACAAGATCACAATGAAAATGATTCTTGCTTCCGACGGTATCCCTGTCGTGCCTTATGTCTGGTTTACCGACAAGCAGTGGTACAACGACCGCGAAACGATGACCGAGCGTATAGAAAACACTCTCGGATATCCGGTGATCGTCAAACCCGCCAATCTCGGCTCAAGCGTCGGAATCGGCCGTGCAGGCGACCGCGAGACTCTATATGACAAGATCGCCGATGCCGCGCGCTACTCCCGGCGCATCATCGTAGAGCACATGATCGATGATCTTCAGGAAATCAATTGTTCGGTCCTCGGTGACTGCGACGAATACCAGACATCGGTACTCGAAGAACCTGTGAAAAGTGGCGAGATCCTCTCTTATACCGACAAATACATGGGCGGTACCAAAGGCAGCAAGGGTATGCAGGCCGCTCAGAAACGCATCCCGGCCGATCTGCCCGAGGATATGACCGCACACATACGCAATCTTGCCGGCGAGACATTCAGGGTGCTGTCGTGCCACGGTGTTAGCCGTGTCGACCTTATTGCCGACAAATCAACCGGCGAAGTATTCGTAAACGAGATAAACACCATACCCGGATCACTCTCTTTCTATTTATGGGAGGCTACCGGACTCAGTTTCTCCGGACTCATGGACCGACTTGTCGCTCTTGCGCTGAAGCGGCGCCGTCAGGAAGATGAAAAAACTGTCAGCTACGACCAAAACATCTTCAATCTCAGCGGAGGAGTGAAAGGAGTAAAGGGAGCAAAAACCAAATAAATAGATTATCTTTGCAAACAGACTGCAACCCGATTAAACGATAAATATGTCAAAGCGATTTCCAGAATACAACGGCCTTAACCTGTCGGCCGTAAACAAAGAGATGCTCGCCCGCTGGGACAGCGAAGATCTGTTCCGCACCAGCCTCAAGGAGCGAGAAGGTCATCCGGCGTTTGTATTCTATGAAGGACCTCCATCGGCCAACGGAATGCCAGGTATACACCACGTTATGGGCAGAACGATAAAAGACATCATCTGCCGCTACATGGCAATGAAAGGCTACCGCGTGGACCGCAAAGCCGGATGGGACACCCACGGACTGCCTGTAGAACTCGCCGTAGAGAAATCGCTTGGCATCACAAAAGAGGACATAGGAAAGAAGATATCGGTCGACGATTACAACAATGCCTGCCGCAGCGAGGTGATGAAGTACACCCGCGAGTGGGAGACACTTACCCGCAACATGGGTTACTGGGTGGATACAGAAAACCCGTATATCACCTACGACAACCGTTACATCGAATCGGTGTGGTGGCTTCTGAAGCAGCTTCACACCAAAGGATATCTCTACAAAGGCTATACTATCCAGCCTTACTCGCCCGCCGCAGGTACCGGCCTTAGCACTCATGAGCTTAACCAGCCCGGATGCTACCGCGACGTGAAAGACACCACCTGTATCGCCCAGTTCAAGATAACCGATCCGACGGAACAGATGAAAGGATGGGGTACTCCATATTTCCTTGCATGGACTACAACCCCGTGGACTCTGCCGTCGAACACGGCCCTTGCTGTGGGCCCGTCGATCAAATACAACATCGTAAGAACCTACAATCCATATTCCGGAAACAAGGTAACCGTGGTCGTCGCAAACGATCTGATGGGATCGCTCTTCAATGCAAAAGCCAAGGACATACCCCTCAACGATTACAACAAAGGAGACAAGCTCATACCATATGAGGTTGTAGCGCAAGCAGAGGGCAGCGAACTTGTAGGTTTGCACTATGAACAGCTGCTCCCATGGGTAAATCCGGGAGATGGCGCTTTCCGAGTGATACCCGGCGACTATGTGACAACCGAGGACGGTACCGGTATCGTGCACATAGCCGGTACATTCGGCGCCGATGACTTGCGTGTGTCGAAGCAGAGCGGTATTCCTCCGCTACACCTTACCGACCGCGACGGGAACATACGTCCGATGGTTGACATGAAAGGACGTTTTTACCGCATAGAAGATCTTGACCCGCAGTTTGTAGCCTACATGGTGAATGTGGATCTCTACAGCCCCTGGGCCGGACGCTATGTGAAGAATGTATACGATCCCACCATACCAGAGGATGCGGAGACTCTTGACGTGTCGATAGCCATGTATCTGAAACAAAACGATCTTGTATTCAAGATCGAGAAACATACTCACAGCTATCCCCACTGCTGGCGTACCGACAAGCCTGTGCTATATTATCCGCTTGACAGCTGGTTTATACGCACCACCGCCGCCCGTGAGCGCCTGATGGATCTGAACACTACGATCGAATGGAAACCGGCAGCGACCGGTTCGGGACGCTTCGGAAAATGGCTCGAGAATCTCCAGGACTGGAACCTGTCGCGCAGCCGTTACTGGGGTACTCCACTTCCTATATGGCGCAACGAGGACGGATCTGCCGAAAAATGCATCGAAAGCGTCGAGGAACTCTACAATGAGATCGAACACTCGGTTGCCGCCGGCGTCATGGAAAGCAATCCACTGAAAGAAAAAGGATTTATTCCCGGCGTATACACCAAGGAAAACTACGAGAAGATCGACCTCCACCGCCCATACGTTGACTATATCGTGCTTGTCGACGAACAGGGACGCCCGATGCATCGTGAAAGCGATCTGATCGATGTGTGGTTTGACTCCGGCGCGATGCCGTTTGCTCAAATGCACTATCCGTTTGAAAACCGTGAAGCGGTAGATTCTGGCCGTGTATTCCCCGCCGATTTCATCGCCGAAGGAGTGGACCAGACCCGCGGCTGGTTTTTCACCCTGCATGCCATCGCCGGCATGGTAAAAGACTCGGTTGCCTACAAATCAGTAATATCCAACGGCCTTGTTCTCGACAAGGAAGGCAACAAGATGTCAAAGCGTCTGGGCAATGCCATAAATCCATTTGAAGCAATCGAGGAGCATGGATCAGACCCGCTGCGCTGGTACATGATATCCAATTCATCGCCTTGGGACAACCTCAAGTTTGATACCGACGGCGTACGCGAAACGGCACGCAAACTTTTCGCTACAATACAGCATACCTACGCATTCTTTGCATTGTATGCCAACGTCGACGGCTTTGACACGACAATGGAACAGGTGCCTGTCATGAAACGCCCGGAGATCGACCGCTGGATACTGTCGTCGCTCAACACTCTTATCGAAGAGGTCGACTCTACTCTTGCCGCACACGAACCCACACGCGCCGCCCGCGCCATAGCAACATTTGTCAACGACAATCTATCCAACTGGTATGTGCGTCTCAACCGCAAACGTTTCTGGGGTGGCGGCATGACCGAGGATAAACTTGCTGCATTCCAGACTCTCTACAGTTGCCTGGAGACAGTAGCCAAGCTCATGGCCCCCATAGCACCGTTCTATGCCGACCGCCTGTATCGTGACCTTTCGGGCAGCAGCAAGTCGGTGCACCTCATTGACTTCCCTGTTACCGACCCTGCACTAAGCGACAAGAATCTTGAAAGCCGCATGGCTATGGCCCAGACAATAACCTCAATGGCACTCGCTCTGCGCCGCAAGGTCAACATAAAAGTCCGTCAGCCACTATCGACACTCATGATTCCGGCAATCGATGAAACGCAAGCCAACAATCTGGAAAACATTAAGGATCTTGTGGCAGGCGAGGTAAATGTGAAGGAAGTGAAAATTGTAGACGGAAGCGCCGGCATATTGGTGAAACGTGTAAAGCCTGACTTCAAGAAACTCGGCCCGCGCCATGGCAAAAACATGAAACAGGTGGCCGCAGCCATTGCCAAACTCGAGCAGAATGAAATCATAATGCTTGAAAAGGAAGGCTCACTTCAGCTCACACTTGCCGACGGAACCAATGCAGTGCTTGATCTGGCCGACGTGGAGGTATTCAGCGAGGATATTCCGGGCTGGCTCGTGGCCAATGACGGCACACTGACAATTGCACTTGACGTGACTGTAAGCGATGAACTGCGCCGCGAGGGCATAGCGCGTGATCTGGTAAACCGCATCCAGAACATACGCAAAAGCCGTGACTATGCTATAACCGACCGCATAAAACTGATAGTTGAGCCCAATGCACTTACCGACGAAGCAGTAACATCGCACAGCGATTACATTGCATCGCAGGTGCTTGCAGAATCAATTAATATCGCTCCAGTCACATCGCCGGCCGAAGACTGCGTGCTTGACATTGACGGTGTGAACGTGAAAGTGGAAATCTGTGTTATATAACAAAAAACAAGGTCCACACTCCACTTCATTTTTCAAAGCCATGACTGACAAAAAACGATACTCCGACGAAGACCTGCAGGAGTTCAAGGAACTGATCCTCTCCAAGCTTGCCAAGGCACAGGCCGACTATGACCTGCTTAAAGCCCAGATTGTGAACATAAATGACACAAACGACACATCTCCCACATTCAAAGCTCTTGAAGAGGGTGCATCGACTTTAAGCAAGGAAGAGGCCAGCCATCTTGCCGAAAGACAGCTGAAATTCATGAACAGCCTCAAGGCTGCCCTTGTGCGTATCGAAAATAAAACCTACGGCATAGACCGCATCACAGGTGAACTTATACCCAAGGAGCGCCTTCGCGCCGTCCCTCATGCGACTCTCGGAATAGAGCAGAAGCTCGGGACCAAAAAGAAGTGAGCGGAACAGAATGAACACCGACAGATCATCATCACATGCAACGAGCGGACGCAACAGTCTCGTGTGGCTTGCCGCAATTATCATAGCTGCCGTCCTGATCGCCGATCAGGCACTGAAAATCTGGGTAAAGACACATTTCTACCTCGGAGAAGAAGTCAAGATCTTCTCCTGGTTCAGACTGATGTTTGTCGAAAACAACGGCATGGCATTCGGAATGGAGATAGGCAGTAAACTTCTTCTGACGGTTTTGCGTATATGCCTGGTCATAGTCTTGCTGTGGTACATCAGGACTATCGGAAAAATCCATTGTGTGAAACGTGGATATATTGTCTGTCTGTCACTTATTGTCGCCGGAGCACTCGGCAACATCATTGACTGTGTCTTTTACGGAGAGATTTTCAATGACCCGTTCCCTCCAAAAGTCGCAGAGCTGTTCCCCGAAGGAGGCGGCTATGGCTCATGGCTTCACGGCAAAGTAGTCGACATGCTCTATTTTCCGCTTCTCAGTTTCGACTGGCCTACATGGGTACCAGTAGTAGGAGGAAATCATTTTATATTCTTCCAGCCGGTATTCAACCTCGCCGACTCAGCAATAACCGTTGGAGTACTCTCGTTGATTTTTTTCTACTCAAAAGAAATCGCATCTCCGTCGCAACTACGCAAATCGGCCAAAGAGAACGCCAACAAAACAGACCGATGAGAGCCACAGGGCTAACTATCGCAGCCGCATCGGTAATCCTCGCACTCGCAGGATGCCGAAAAACGCCTGACGGAATTATTCAGCCAGACCAGATGACCGACCTCCTCATCGACATGCACAAAGCCGAAGGTGTCGCCGACATGGACTACCGCGACTGGGGTAACGACAGCTCAAAGTTATTGTTGCGCGACGCGGTCTACGGCCGTTATAATGCCGATCAGGCCAAAGTGGATAGCTCTCTTGCCTACTACGGACGGCACATAGGAGAGTACATGGACATCTACAACGAGGTAATCACCCGGCTCGAGGAGGAAGTAGACCGCTCGGAAGCGATAGGAAACCAAAGCATACATCTGACAATTGTCGGAGACTCGGCCAATGCATGGCCGCTGTCGCGAAGGATTGTGCTAAACAGCATGTCGCCGGCCAAAGTGGTGGCGTTCTCTCTGAATCGCGATGACAACTGGGAAAATGGCGATCTGTACACCTGGAATGCCAAAATAATAAATGCCCGAAGCTCAATAAAATGGCATATCGGAGCTGAATATACCGACGGAGCACTTGAATGGAACTTTGTAGAATCCAATGAGGGGAACGACGCCGTATCACTATCGCTACAAACCGATTCGACAAAAAGTGTAGATCATGTATTCGGCTATGCAGTGACATCACCCATGGACGATGAGATAATCTATCTCGACAGCATCTCACTTATGAGGGAACGTTTGAATCCGCTCAGCTATCCCCGCCGCAACAGGCAGCAACGGGCAAGACCTTTATCCGAAGACTCTATCAGTAAAAAGCAATAAGCTGCCGATATTTCAGGCAAAAACGAAAAAAGATGCAGGCAAACCGATTTATCGGTTTGCCTGCATCTGTCATATATCACTACCGGTCAGTAGCGGAACTTTATAAGAACTCCTTTGTGGTCGGTAGGCCATGTACCTGCCGGAACAGAAAAAATGTCCATCGTTTCCTCCGGCACACGCTCGCTGCGCACGATTGAGCTTTGCGGGCCTACAACAATGGCTTCGCCCACAACCCATTCCGGTGAAGGAATGTAGTATATGAAATCAATGCGATCACGCTCGTCGGCATCTGGCGCCCATGTGAGTTTTTCAACCGGCTTGGACGGGTTATCGGACGGGAATGTGAATCCGGGGTGTGTGACAGGATCAGGATATTTCTCCCGATAAGCATCACGGAAACCTGCCTCATACAACAGGGACGAACATGTCCATGGCACTACCGCGCCATTGTGATCCCACAGTTCTGCGGTGCTCTCTCCCCAGTCGAGATGCGACGGCTCGTTGAAATCACCACCGAGCAGAATAAGGTCGGCCTGCTGTTTGCGGGCATCGTCGATAATAACGCGTATAGCCTCGTCACGAAGCGACAGGTCGTTGGCAGCCATAACGGAGTCGGTATCGGTCACCGGAGCGTCGATTTTCTTCCATGTGGTACCACTGTATCCGCGTGGCATATAGCACTCGTAGTGAGTATAGTCGAGGTGCGCAGTGTAGACCACGACTTTCTTTGCATCTACATCGAGTGTCGTGCGCATAGCGCCGTTATGCTCATCCCAGACGGTAGTCTGCCCTACAACCGGATATTTCGATATCAGCTGTACGTCACGATCGCCGCCTTGTGCATTATACACCTTGCCACGCGCACGCAATGAATCGAGCAATGCCGGGATATAGAACGCGTCCTCGCGGTTATGGGCCTCGCTGAACATCACAATATCCGGATCAACGCGGACGATCTCATCAACGACAGCCGAAAAGCCGTTTTCAACAGCCTTTGCCTCCATCCACACGTTAAGATGCATCACTGCCAGTTCCCGGTGTTTTTCCTCACGGGACGTGCACGAGGCACATCCCATAAGGATCAATATCAAATAAACTGCTATAGGTGTCTTCATAAATATCACTTGATGATCCACATCAGATCGTTCCAGTCATCATTGCCACCGTACTGACGTTGCAGCGCTTCCTCAAGATTGTCACGATTATAGTCATATTCGCGCTGCTCATAACGCCAGCGCATCGGCATCTTGTCGGGAACGGTATTCATGTTGGTCTCAGGATTGACCGGCAGAACCGGGTAGCCGGTACGGCGAAAATCATAGTAACATGTATAGGTATTGTGCATGAACAGATCGACATATTTCTGCGTCAGCACATCTCTGAGGTCACTCTCGAAAGTCGCAGCAGTGCAACCGAGCTGAAGGCTTGCCTGGGCAAGAAAAGATGTAATATAGGCATCGTCAGCTTCAACACCATGACGATAGGCGGCCGGCGTATAGGTCGAAGCAAACTCGATACTCGCCCTCATGCCTTTGTGGTAATAATCGTTGGCATCTCCATCGATCCAACCGCGCAGACAAGCTTCGGCAAGTACAAAGTTGAGTTCGGCATAGCCCATTTGTATTGTCGGCTGCCCCTTGTCGACTTCATAGAAACGGTTATTGATATTTGAAATATCACCATCGTTGTATAACTCAAGAATCTCGGTGTATAGCCGCGACGGATCCACTCCCATATATGCATCCATGTCATCGGCCGGAATGCCGGCGGCAACAGTTGACGGAGCAGGCTCGCAATAATAGAAAATACGATAATCGTTGTGGGCTTTCAGCACGTCGATAATAGTATTGGACACTCCTGCATAGGAGTTGAAACGCGACAGGTAGGTAGGATACTGCTGCGAAGAAAGCGATCCATAGATCAACATGAAGTTATCGTCATTTGACTCGAAAAGATCCTGCTTAGCCACAATATCAGCAAAACGTCCGGCGATATTCAGATCAGCCTCTCCAGCTTTCTTAGACATCGACAAAAGAACCCTAAGCTGAAGTGCCGACACAGCTTTCTTCCATTTGCCAAGATCACCCTTGTAACATATATCGCCGTCGAAATTGTGGTTGGCGACTGAAAACAACCGGTATGATTCGTCGAGATCATCGAGAATATGCAGCATCACGTCTTTCTGTGTGTCGTACTTCGGACGGATCACACCCTCCTCGCCTTTAAGCGCGTCGGAGTATGGAATATCGCCGAGTGACATCGACACATCATAGAGCCGGAACGCTTTTAGAAACATCGCAAGACCATGATATGCATCCTTGTCTATGTCGGCTGCAAGATCGACCATCTTGAACACAGTAGTTAGGTCATTGTAAGCGCCGAAACCAGTTGTATTGATCTGATTGTACTGCACACGCCGGCTATCTTCCGATCCTTCCTGCCAACTGATCTGCTTGGTTGTAAACATGTCGTAAAAATAACCTTTTGGATCTGATTTACCACCAATTGCCAGGGCTTTCCACAACTGTCCTGTCGCGAGCATAGCAGGAGTGGCAGTAGTCGTTGCATCAGGATTGGTATTGATATACTCGAAATCGCTGCAACCGTAACCGAGCCACGACAGCGAGGCCACAGCTACCGGAATTATATATTTTTTATTTATCTTTTTCATGCAAAAGGCTGTTTAGAAGTTCAGTTTGATATTGAAACCAATCAGACGGTTTGAAGGAGAGTTGATATTTTCAGAATCGACATCGGGGTCGGAGAACCGGAAACCTTTGGACCAGAGGAGAAGATTCTGACCAACAAGAGCGGCCTCGGCTCCCTTGAGCGCTCCTGTACAGTACTTTTTGGGAAGACGGTAGGATATGGAAAGCTCACGGAGTTTAAAGAACGTCTTGCTCTTGAGGAAATGTGACTTTGAAGAACTGTCGCCATAGGAACGGCAGAAAGACTCATAGGAAACAGCCACATCATTTGGAGCGAACACACGGGTATCCTCAAGGATCTTTCCGTCGGAATCATATTTAACACTACCGGAAACGATCTTTACACCCTCGGCTATATATCCCTTATGGTTGCCGTTGACAACCTCGTCATAACGCCAAGCATTGTCAGAGTCGATGTGAACGCCCGAATGCCACATACGTGCGCTCATATAATCGAACATATAACCGCCGACACGTCCGTCAAAGGAAAAATTAAGTGTGAAATCCTTATAGCTTATGGTGTTTGACCAACCCCAGATCCAATCGGGATTGTAGGTTCCGGCATATTGCGGATATGCGCTGGAGCGAGGCATACCATTGTATAGAATCAGCTCTCCATCGGGGGTGCGCTCCCAGTCATACATTTCGAGCCAATGCCATGTCTTGCCCGGTGCAACCCATGGCTTCTGGGTCGAATATTTCCCGTCGACCTTATGATAATAGTAGCGATCGGCCGCCCAGTTGAATGCAGAGTTCCAATTTAAATCCTTAGTCTGGATAATATCGCCGCTTATGGTGAATTCCCATCCCCTGCTGAGCTGCTGTTCTCCATAGTTTATAAGGGTGCTGGAGAAGCCGCTGGCATAGCTCATGCTTGCCTGACGATGCAAATCGTACATAACCTTATGGTAGTAGGCAAGGTCAAATCTAAGCCGGTTTTTAAACAGGAAGATCTCTGTGCCGAGTTCATAGGAACGGGATGACTGTGGACGAAGCGACACATCGCGAATAGAAGTCGGATAGAAAGCCGCGGTCGAGTTCCCCCAATAGTTGCGTGAGATACTATAAGTTGAGTTGATGTCGTAAACACCGGTCGCAAACTTGGTCTGTGTCCATGAACCTCGGAGCTTCCAGAAATTGATCAGCTCCGGCAGCTTGAAAAGTTCAGTAATCACAAGGCTGCCGGAAACCGACGGATAGAAGTAAGAACGCTCCGCCTTTGACAAAGTCGAAGTCCAGTCGTTACGTCCGGTCACCTCAAGGAATACTGTGCTCCTCCATGAAACTCCGAATTTACCATAGATACTATTTACTCTCTCCTTGGTTACCGATGATGAGACATTTGCAGGATCCACCGATGCATTCAGCGAGAAATATCCCGGCATACTTAGTCCGTTGTTGGTTGATGCGCCAAGATAATTATTCTCACGATAATAGAGCGAACCTCCGATAAATCCGTCGACATTAAAGTCACCGAACCGCTTGTCGGCAATAAGCATAGCGTCATCGGTAGTGCTGAAGCCTGAATAATTGGATATGCTGAAACCGCCTTTTTTATTACTGGTAGTGCCTATCGGAGTCTTGCTCTTATAACGATTGCTGAAAGCATCACCACCTATACGCACTTTCATTTTCAACCAGTCAGTAAGGTCAAGAGTCATATCTATGCTTCCGTTTGTAAGGTCCTGATGACGTTGATTGGTCTTCTCATAGGCAAGGAAATAGGGGTTGTCATACCACCACTGGTCCATCCAGTTCTGCTCCTGCTGCTCTTTGCCGGCTCTCCAGTAATTGCGGTAGTCGCGTAGATCATACTCTGTTCCGCTCCACAACAGGAGGTTGTACATGTAGCCACCCTGGCCATAGCCCGCTCCATTGTTGTTTGAATACAAATGTTTGTTGTAAGCGAGACTTGCATTTAGATGAAATTTCTTATAATCCATCGTGCCGCTTACGGAAAACGACAATCGCTGCTGACTTGCGTTTGGATACTGCCCCTTGTTATAGATATGGTTCAACGAAGAGCGTATGCTGCCATACTGGCCTTTTTGTGCGACACTGATATTGTTATTGGTCACAAACGATGGTTCAAGAAAATTTTTAAAATTATCCTTGCCTTTAGAAACCAATGGCATTTCCTCCCACTCATAAGTGTATGGATTGTACTGGTTTGCTGTACGCCCTATGTCAAGCTTGTCACCCCATACATAGTCACCGGTACCGTATTTGCCAGCTCCGCCTGAGCTGTAACCATGCTGTATTTCCGGCAATTTAAGGAATCCGGCCTGAAACATTGTGCTTGAGTTTACAGAAATGTCGAGCCCTTCTTTTGAAGCTTTCTTGGTCGTGATCATTATCGCGCCATCGCCACCACGCGATCCATACAGAGCCGAAGCTGTCGCACCTTTCAGGACACTGATCGATTCGATATCATCGGCCGGAATGTCGTTGATACCGATATTGTAATGCGGTATGCCATCGACTACGAGAAGCGGCGTGCTGCCACGTAATGAAAGCGATGGCGAAGCTGCAAACTCCGTACTGTTTTTCACGCTAAGACCGGCGATCTTGCCTGTGAGAGATGTAGCGACATTGGAGCCTTTGGCAACTGTCAGCTTATCATTTTTGATTTCCTGCACAGAATATCCGAGAGCTTTCTGATCACGTTTCAGACCAAGAGCAGTCACAACTACTTCATCCATAAGCTGCGAGGTCTCCTGCAAAGTAATAGTATAGGATTTCTTTGATGTGACAGGCACTTTTTCAGTCACATAACCGACGTAAGACACCTGTAGGGTATCGCCAATAGCCGCGTCAAGAGTGAAATTGCCGTCGACATTAGTACTGGTACCATTTCCAGTGCCCTTAATAATAACGCTTGCTCCAATAACAGGATCTCCAAGAGGATCCAATACCGTGCCGTGAATTTTGAGTTTATCGGTAGCCTTGGCATTAATCGCCAGGCAGAAAACAAATGACAACAATAAAGCCAGATGCTTTCGTAATTTCATGGTTATAAACATAAAATTTGGGTTATGTGATATATTGAATTGGTATCATCCCCATTTTGCACACAAGCATCAAGGGATATTTGCAAATATATACATATTTTATAGTACCCCCCCCCTATATGTTAATATATATTAATACAACCCGTAAAATCTAAAAAATTTAACAGATCTACAATCACACACGATAAAAAACGACGGGTGCGCTACCTCAAAAAGCAGCGCACCCGTTGTCCTTTATCTATAATATAGATTATTCTTCGTATTTCTTGAGAATGACGGTGGCATTATGTCCGCCAAATCCGAATGAATTGCTTAAGGCAGCACGTACAGGACGCTTCTGGGCTTTATTGAATGTAAAGTTGATCGAATAGTCGATTTCTTCGTCCTGATCATCCTCCTCATGGTTGATAGTAGGAGGAACGATATCGTTTTCAATAGCCTTGATGCTCATCATGGCCTCAAGAGCGCCGGTAGCGCCAAGCAAATGGCCGGTCATCGACTTGGTAGAGCTTATGTTGAGATCATATACGTGATCACCGAACACTTCCTTGATAGCTTTTATCTCGGAAACGTCGCCAACTGGAGTCGATGTGCCGTGAACATTGATATAGTCAATATCTTCGGGCTTCATGCCTGCATCATCGAGTGCGTTGCGCATTGCAAGCACCGCACCGAGACCTTCAGGATGAGTGGCCGTGAGATGATAGGCATCGGCCGACAGGCCACCGCCTGCAACCTCTGCATAGATTTTCGCGCCACGGGCCTTTGCATGCTCAAGCTCTTCAAGCACGAGCACAACCGAGCCTTCACCCATAACGAAACCGTCACGGCTCTTGCTGAAAGGACGTGAAGCAGTCTCAGGACTGTCGTTGCGTGTCGAAAGCGCGTGCATGGCATTGAAACCGCCGACACCCGCAGGATAGATAGCAGCCTCGGCTCCACCGGTGACAACAGCATCGGCCTTGCCAAGACGAATGAGGTCAAATGCGCTTATAATGGCATTATTGGAAGATGCACAGGCTGATACAGTACCATAATTTGGTCCGTGATAGCCATACTGCATTGAAATGTGCCCGGATGCGATATCGGCAATCATCTTGGGGATAAAGAACGGATTATATTTAGGACCGTTCTCTGCATTAAGCGCGTAGTATCCGGCTTCCTCCTCAAAAGTGTGAAGACCACCGATACCGGCAGCAACAATAACTCCTACACGATCTTTATTGAGGTTTGCGTCGTCCTCGATCCCGGAGTCTTTCACGGCCTGCTCAGCAGCAACAAGAGCATACTGGGCGTATAGATCGAGAGTGCGCGCCTTCTTACGGTCAAAATGAACGGAAGGGTCAAAGTTCTTTACCTCACAGGCAAACTGTGTCTTGAACTTAGAAGCGTCAAAGTGGGTTATAGGTCCACAACCGCTGACACCTGCCACAGCATTCTGCCATGTGGTCTCAACGTCGTTGCCAATCGGAGTGACAGCTCCCATGCCAGTCACGACAACTCTTTTTAGATCCATTACAGTCGATGGTAATTAGAGGAAATTAATATTGTTGACCCCGCAGATCAGCCAACTGCCTTTCGCTATAACAGAGACTATAGCGGGGAGAGTTTACAGGAAACAAAAGAACCGCCGGGTTAACATAAATCTCCCCGGCGGACTTGTGTTTGGTCGGGATTATGCGTTGTGAGCTTCGATATAGCTGATAGCGTCACCAACGGTCTGAATCTTCTGAGCCTCGTCGTCGGGGATAGTGATATTGAACTCTTTTTCAAGTTCCATGATGAGCTCTACAGTGTCAAGGCTGTCGGCACCGAGGTCGGTGGTGAATACAGCGCCTTCTGTAACCTGATTCTCGTCAACGCCGAGCTTGTCGACGATGAGGGCCTTCACGCGAGGTGCAATTTCTGACATAATTTTTTTAATTTTTTTGTTTTTGATTGTCCTATTTTCGCGGTGCAAAGTTAAGCATTTTTTTAATATCCAAAAACCTAAGGGTCCAAAAATGCTAAATTTTGCCCTATAATTTGAATTTTGAACAATAGATACGCATCATCAAGGCAACGGACATCGGGATGCCGGAGTCCAGTATGGATATGTGATATTATGCAGAAACAAAGGCTCAGGAGGCATTGACGTCCCTGCGGCACAACGGTCGAGACGCGACGCTATATCAAGCACTGCCGCCGGGGTAATCTTATGGCGGCCGACGTCGGCAAGCGTGCCCATTACAGCCCGCACCATATTCCGGAGGAAACGGTCGGCCTGAATCTCAAAATAATATCGCGCTCCGGTCTCGTCACCTGAAACACGCACGACACGGGCATCGTCAAGACGACAGATGTTGGTGCGCGCATCGGAATGCAGCTTGGCAAAAGAGGTGAAGTCGGAAATGCCGGTAAGTAAAGCCGCCGCCTCATTCATGGCATCGACATCGAGGTTTCCAGGAGCACGCCAGCTGAGCGGCTCAAGAAAAGGAGAGCGGCTTGTATGGAAATAATAGCGATAGGTGCGCGACGTAGCGTCGAAACGTGCATGGGCGTCGTCGCCGACTTGTGTCAGACCGGCCACAGATATAGCCTGCGGATCGGCTATACCGTTGAGTGATGCCATGAATCGGTCCTTATCGGATATGTCTCCGTCGGTGTCGAAATGAGCCACCATCATCGATGCATTGACACCGGCATCAGTGCGTCCGGCTCCGGTGAGCGGAGTGGGACAACGCAGAAGTTTGCCAAGAGCATCCTCCAGGACACCCTGCACAGTACGCACTCCACCCGGCTGCACCTGCCAGCCGCTGAATCCCGCTCCCCTATAGGCCAACTGCAAAAACCACCGCATGGTCTTCAGAGATCAGTCGCGCTCAAGATAGGTATAACCATAGAGTCCTGAACGATAGTTGCTCAGAAACTCGCGTCCCTCTTTGGGAGATATCGTTCCGGCTTTCATACACGCAGTAACCCATGTCTCGACATTGCGCACAAGCTTCTTGGGATTAAACTGCACATAGTCGAGAACTTCGGCCACAGTCTCGCCATCGATGACCTGATCGATCTCGTAGCGGTCTTTATAGACACTGATATGCACGGCATTGGTGTCACCGAAAAGGTTGTGCATGTCACCGAGAATCTCTTGATAGGCACCGACAAGGAAAACACCGAGATAATAATGCTCTCCATTGCGCAACGGATGAACAGGCACCGAATTGGCCGTCCCACCTGACGCTGAGATAAAATTAGATATCTTGCCATCACTGTCGCACGTTATGTCCTGTATAGTAGCCGTGCGTGCAGGTTTCTCATCAAGACGCTGTATAGGTATTATGGGGAATATCTGGTCGATAGCCCACGAATCAGGCAATGACTGAAAGAGTGAGAAATTGCAGAAATACTTATCGGGTAGCATCTTGGCAATTTTGCGCAACTCCTCGGGCGGATGCTTCATCGACTGGGCGATCTCCCCTACCTCACGGGCAATGGACCAGAAAAGTTTTTCCATGATCGCACGTGTGCGCAGGTCAAGAAGTCCCAGGCTGAACAAGTCGAGAGCTTCTTCACGTATCTGAAGGGCATCGTGCCAGCTTTCAAAAATACGTGGCTGGTCAAGCTTGTCCCATATCTGGTAAAGCTCCCTGACAAGTTCATGCTCGTCGGCACCGACTTCGTCGGATTCCTTCCAGAACGGCAGGGATGTTGTCTCCAGCACATCGAAAATAAGTACCGAATGATGCGCTGTGAGCGAACGTCCGCTCTCGGTGACTATATCGGGCATCTCAAGCCCGTTTTTTTCACAGACGTCGACAAGCGCGGAAATCGCGTCGTTGGCATATTCCTGAATAGAGTAGTTCATGGAGCTTTCGCTCGACGAGCTGCGTGTGCCGTCGTAATCCACTCCAAGACCACCACCTATATCGACAAAGTTTATATTGAATCCCATCTTCGAAAGCTGCACATAGAACTGTGTGGCTTCGCGAAGAGCATTCTTGATACGCCGTATTTTTGTAATCTGGCTACCGATATGGAAATGAATAAGTTTCAGACATGGCATCATTTCTCTCTTCTCCAGAAAATCAAGAGCCTCAAGAAGTTCAGAACTATTCAGACCGAACTTCGACTGATCGCCTCCCGACTCTTCCCACTTGCCAGAACCTGAGGAAGACAGCTTGATGCGTATACCCACATTGGGTACAATCTTCAACCTCTTGGCTATATCGGCGATAAGACGCAGTTCATTGAGCTTCTCGACGACAAGATAGATACGACGTCCCATTTTCTGGGCAAGAAGGGCAAGCTCAATATAATTCTCATCTTTGTAACCGTTGCAGATAATCAATGCATCGTCGACAATATTTGTCGCAAGCACAGCATGAAGCTCAGGCTTTGATCCGGCCTCAAGTCCGATATTGAATTTTTTGCCATGGCTCACAATCTCCTCTACCACCTGCCTCATCTGATTGACTTTTATGGGATAGATGATATAGTTCTGCCCTTTATAGCCATATTCGACCGATGCCTGCTTGAAACAGGATGAGATTTTCTGAACCCGGTTGTTGAGGATGTCGGGGAATCGCAGAAGCACAGGAGCCGTGATGTCGCGCACCTGCAGCTCATCCATAACTTCTTTGAGATCAACCGACGCACAACCATCCTTAGGTGTGACAATGACGTGCCCTTTCTCGTTAATGGAGAAATAGTTGCGTCCCCAACCAGCGATGTTGTACAGCTCCATGCTGTCTTCAACTTTCCATTTTCTCATCGTTTCAGCTACGAAATTTATTGAGTTTCAATATTTCTAATTATTCTTATCAGTTCCAGACGACTTGCTGTCTTTTCAATTACTTCTATAACAAAACCATCCGGTATTTCGATGCGGCTACCGACATCGGGGATCGATCCGGTGAGATACAGCACATAGCCAGCTATCGTCTGGTACTCATCGCTCTCAGCCAATCCAAGATGATATGTGTCGTTGATTGATCCGATCTCCACTCGACCGGAGAACTCCCACGTCATGTCATCGATCTGCCGTGAGATAAGCTCGGCTGTATCATGCTCATCCTGAATATCGCCGAAAATTTCTTCAACAAGATCCTCAAGTGTGACCATACCCGCAGTACCGCCAAACTCGTCTACAACAATCGCCACCGATCTTTTTTCGGCAAGCAAACGCCGCATCATTTTTTTTGACAACAGAGTCTCAGGAGCGAAAAGCACCGGCTTTATACGTTCTTTCCAGTCGCTATCGGATGCCGTAAACATCTCGCTCACATGTATATATCCGACAATATTGTCTATATCTCCGCGATAAATTATAGCTTTGGATCGACCCGTAGAAGTGAACAGTTCTTCAAGCTCGATAACGTCAGCAGTATCTATGTCAACACCCTTTATTTCATTGCGAGGCCTCATGCAGTCACGCAGATGGTTTGAAGAAAAGTCAAGAGCATTGTGAAAAATCTTGACTTCGTTTTCAACCTCCTCAGCTTCCGGATCGTCTATCGTACGTTCAAGATACTGATTGAGGTCCCCCACACTGAGCAACCCCACACGGCTTCTCTCTCCTTTTATGCCGAAAAGCGACATAAGTCCCCGTGAAAGCATTGTAGTGAGAAGCGACACCGGAAACAAAACGATATAGAACAGATACAGCGGCAATGCAAGCACCTTGAGAGAGCTATTGGGGTTGATGCGAAAAATAATCTTCGGGAAGAACTCTCCGGCAAGCAAAATGACTCCTGTAGAGATAAGTGTCGATAAAAACAGCAACATAGCCTCGCTCTGAACCCATGTTCTGAGCCACGGATCAAGCAAAGCCGATGCTCCCATACCATAGATGACGAGCATGATGTTGTTGCCAACAAGGATAGTAGTGATGAAAAACGACGAACGGCTATAAAACAAATTAAGTATATGGCTCAACAGGCCGCCTCGCTTGGCATCAAGCTCGGCACGCACCCGCTCGCTCGTAACATAGGCGATCTCACTGCCCGAAAAGAGAGCAGAGCAAATAAGTGATACTATCGCTATGACAATCCAGTTCATGACTCTCTTTTATTTTGTTTACGTGAACGCTGGGAAGCTCCGGCATCAACAGCAACGGTATCATGGAGCACTGTATCGGACGGAAGCGCAGACGATGTCGCCTGAACCGCTGAATCCCTGCGCACAGGCATAGGCAATATACCCTGAACCTCACGTATGACGTATTCTGTCATCTGCTCATTTGATTCAAATCCGACCCCTTCGATAGTCCGGTCGATGCGCTCGATGTGTATGAATGAATCGGAATATACTTTTCCTTTCTGCTGATCCCAGAAAATCTGTTCGGTTACAAAGCGGTCTCCCTCCACATTGCGCATACGCACATTCCCGTCAAAGCGCCACAAGCGCTTTGCGTTGAAAAACTTGGCTGAATCAGATCGGAATGTAGCCTCCTCGGCTTTGTCATTGTCATAGCGCACCATGTCAAGCCCCTCCGGAAAATCCCAATGTGGTTCCTGGGCCTCATCAAACATAAGCCATAACGGAGCTGTGATATGATATCGTGTGAATCCGGAATCGGAAATCAGAGTAGAGACACTGACAGTGCGCATTGTCGGTAAGTTGCTCCGATCCACTTTAGAGACCGTGTTGATTTTTTCTTGCGAGCAAGCGGCAAGCAAACCAACAACAGCCAACGCCACGACCGGAAGCAGATGCACTGCTCCCAGCCGACCTCTACGCTCCGATTTCGCCGGAAGGGGGTCGTTGTCGGAAATAGGTATCATCGAAGCTTGTTCTGCCAGAACCAAAGTTCGTTGAAATTAACTCCAAGAGTCACAAAAATATAATCTTCCTTGACAAGGGTCTGAGGCCGGGCCGCCCTGTGCTTGTATTCAAACCCTATATTGATATAAGTCTTTCCTCCAGGCGCGGGTAAGCCAAAGCCGGCATGAATGCCGTATTCCCTGACCGTATTGCCCATCACGGTCCAGTAGTCGCGTGTAGCCGAGAAGCCGGCACGATACTGCACCCTTGACATGTAACCGCCTCTGGAATTGTGCATATACTGAAAGCCTACAGCGCCCTTATACCGGTCAACAAACCGTGTATTGCCGATCTCATCGAAAGACTGAAACTTAGCCTTGCTCCATGGCTGATAGGTGGCATCTACCTCAACCATCAGACGGTCATCCCACTGCCAGTTGAGTCCCGCCCCCCATGTGTCGGGTAGCGAATAGAGTCCGCGCAGCTTATTATAGCCTATAGTATCCGGATCAATTTCATTTTCCGATGCGTCGTAATACACGCCGTAAGTCTCTCCCTTCAGGCTGTTGCCCGGGGTATATGTGACACCTGCCGTGATACGGTTATGCTTGTTTATCTGATAGGAATATTGCAATCCCAGCTGCACCCTGAAGTCACGGATATGCATGTAGCGTTCAAACAAGGCAGTAGAACCGGTATTAGTGTATGCATAATTGTCGTGCAGTATGGTACCGAAAAGATATTGCAGATTGACACCTGCAGTCAGCCCTTTTACCGGACGTGCGGCAAGACCGAGATAAAGCTCACTTATGCCGCCGCTGCCTTCACGCGACTGCAGGCCGTTGGCTATCTTGTCGCCAAACGAATAACCCACCGAAGAGAAAGGAAGCAAACCGACGCTACCGCCACCCCATCGTGTTATGGGGAACTGCATTGTTATGTAGTTGAGTCCGCCTCCAAATTTATGTCCTTTCTGGGTTCCATCGGTTGTAGACAGGTTGTTTACATCGACTCCCATATCAAAAAGGAACGTGAGCGAGTCTATCGCAGCATAGCTTGCAGGGTTCATTACGTTGATCTGTCGTCCGGAGTTCATTGCATAGCCAACTCCGCCCATAGCCCGTTGTGTCGAGGTAGCGTTGTCACCGAGTGTGCCATAACCGTAACGGGAATATGGAGTATCGGCAAGCTGGGCTGACACCATTGCAGGTGCAATGAGAGCCGTAAGTATAATCGCAAGCTTTCTAAGGCGTTTCATCTATATCTATATATCGTTGTAATAATCAATTGTTTTGAAGAAATGTGAGAAGATGCCGCAATCCCAGCGTCACAAGATGTGGCTGATGATCCACCTCAAACTCAAGCAACTTTGCGATACGTCTGGCAGAACCTCCGGTTATGACTGTGATTGAGTCCTCAGGCATAATCGAATGATAGAACCCAAGCTCGGCTGCTATACCCCTTATCGCCCCCGACCTCAAAGCAGTGTCGGTATCATAACCCCATGTAGGCAAAGGCCCGTCAAGCTCCACTTTAGGCAATCTGGCCGTAAACGCATTCAAGGACTTCAGTCTCAACGACATTCCAGGCGCGATATTTCCTCCCATAAAGATTCCGTCAGCGCTAAGCCGGTCATAAGTTATGGCAGTGCCGAGATCCACTACAAGCAATTCCGCTCCTTTATGCAGACTCCACGCACCTATACTACCTGCTATACGGTCGACTCCGAGCGTTTGCCCGGAGACATATCCGATCTTTATCGGAAGTGGTGTGTCGTGATCCAGAATTCTCAATGACACGCCGGCATCGGCCAGAACCTCTGACACAGCCGATCCATCGTCGGTAACCGAACAATATATAGCGTCGTCGATAACATGCCTCGCCGCAAGTGCGCGAAGCTGGCGGCGTATACAAGCAGGAGGCATGACAACGGTCTCTATAAGATCATCATCATCCCACACGTCGGCTTTCAACGCACTGTTGCCTCGGTCGAGTGTCAGCAGACAGCCCATTTATTTCTACACATTTGAGCGCAAATTTAGTCATTTATCCGATAATGCAATGCCTTATAAAGCAAAATAGCTTCAAAATAGCAGCGGGCACGCCCGAGGGCTGCCCGCATATATCAGTTAATGACCTGTAATCAAATACACTTAGAAAAATCCACATTACGCATATCGCCTGTCTCAACGAACGCAGTGTGAAATGCCATAGCCGCCTGAAGCGCGTGAGGAGTCTGCCCGATACCATTGGCAATCTTAAGATAATCACGAAGATGCTCACGGAACATCGGATGAGCGCAATTCTCGATAATGAGATGCGCACGCTGCAGCGGATCCTTGCCACGAAGATCGGCTACTCCCTGATCGGTGATAATTATGTCGACAGAGTGCTCAGAATGGTCGGCATGAGCAACCATAGGAACAATATTGCTGATCAAACCTCCCTTAGTCACCGACGGGCATGAGAAGATCGAGATATAGGCATTACGGGCAAAGTCTCCGGAACCGCCGATACCGTTCATCATCTTTGTGCCGAGAACATGAGACGAATTGACAGCACCGAATATATCTGCCTCAAGAGCAGTGTTCATTGCGATCACACCAAGACGGCGGATAACTTCCGGACTGTTTGAGATTTCAGCCGGACGCATAAGAATCTTGTCATGGAAGAAATCAAGATCCTTAAATAGTTTTTCCTCTGTAGCATCGCTGAATGTCATCGAACATGTTGATGCAAATGTACATTTGCCTTTTTTCATAAGCTCAAGCACCGCATCCTGAATAACCTCGGTATACATCATGAACTGAGGTATCTCGGGGCTTTCTCCAAGATCGTAGAGCACCGCATTGGCAACATTGCCCACACCAGACTGAAGCGGAAGGAACGATTTGGGAATGCGTCCTTTGCGGTATTCACTCAAAAGGAAACCTACTACATTAGCACCAATCTGTTTGCTCACCTCATCCACCTCCGTAAAAGGCTTGACTCCGTCGAGACTATAAGTCTCAACCACGCCTACCACCTTTTTGGGATCAACCTTCAGAACCGGCGATCCAATACGGTCTTTAGGGGTATAAACGGGTATTTCACGACGTGCGGGAGGATCAAGAGGCTTATATACATCGTGCATACCATAGATGCTTTGCGGAAGCTCCGTGTTATGCTCTATAAGAATCTTGTCGGCAAGCTCGACATAAGTCGGACCGTTGCCGAGACCGGTGCCAAGAATAATATTTCCCTCATCATCGATATCGGCAGCCTCGATTATGGCATAGTCGAAATGTCCATAAAATCCATAACGGGCCTCCTGAGCCATCTCACTGAGGTGACGGTCGAAATAATGGGCATCATGAGCGTTGATGCGCTTACGCAAGTCAGGTGTATTCTGATAGGGAGCACGCATGTTTATCGCATTGTTTCGCGACAAAATGCCGTCGACATGATCGGAAGTCGATGCACCTGAAAAAAGGTTGATCCTGAACGGACGCCCCTCTGCATGTTCTTTTTCAGCCTTATGGGCTATAGCCTCAGGAATAAATTTAGGAGTACCCGGAGCAGTAAAACCAGAAAGGCCTATGGTATCGCCATTTTTGATAAGAGCAGCAGCCTCGTCGGCAGTCAGTTTTGCGTAAGCCATGATTTTATTCTATAATTCTTTGAGCACAGGAACACTGCCGAAAGCTGACATCCGAGCAGTTGTCCAATTACACACATTTTTATATTTTTGTGCAAAAGTATGTATTAACTCCGTGTTTTGCAATATCCGAAGTATTTTTGCAACGTTATTTACCAAACATGGAGAAATGTTGACCATTGCCAGGATGGAAAGAGAAAAAAAACTATATATAGAAACCTACGGCTGCCAGATGAATGTGGCCGACTCAGAGGTTGTAGCCGCAGTAATGGAGATGTCGGGCTATAACATGACTGAAAAAGAAGATGAAGCGGATGCAATACTTCTGAACACATGCTCCATACGAGACAATGCCGAACAGAAAGTGCTGTCACGTCTGGCCTACTTCAATTCACTGCGACGCAAACGAGTCAACCGTGGCCTGATACTTGGCGTAGTCGGATGCATGGCAGAGCGCGTCAGAGAGGAACTTATAGAGAATCACGGAGTAGATCTTGTCGCCGGCCCTGACTCCTATCTTGATCTCCCCTCTCTTTTTGCCGCTGCCGAATCAGGCGAAAAAGCTATCAATGTAGAACTTTCGACTACCGAGACATACCGCGATATCACACCATCGCGCATCACCGGCAACCGTGTAAGCGGTTTTGTATCGATAATGCGCGGATGCAACAATTTCTGCACCTACTGCATAGTGCCCTATACCCGAGGCCGTGAGCGCTCACGTGCGGTCGACAGCATTCTGCACGAGGTAAACGATCTGCGCAACCGCGGATTCAAAGAGGTGACTCTGCTCGGACAGAATGTAAACAGCTACAGGTTTGTCGACGGAGACAACATCACCGATTTCGCAGGACTGCTCTCGACTGTGGCAGAAAACGCCCCTGATATGCGCATACGCTTCACAACATCGCATCCAAAGGATATGACCGATGACATACTCATGGCTGTCGCGTCTCATGAAAACATAGCACGTCATATCCATCTGCCGGTACAGAGCGGATCCAACAGCGTACTAAAAGCGATGAACCGCCGATACACACGAGAATGGTATCTTGACCGCGTGGCATCAATACGTCGCATCCTCCCCGACTGTGCTGTTACAACAGATCTGTTTACCGGATTCCATAACGAGAGCGAGGATGACTTCCAGTTGACACTGTCGCTGATGGAAGAGGTCATGTTTGATGCTGCATTCATGTTTAAGTACAGCGAACGACCCGGCACTGTGGCCTCACGCACTCTGCCCGACAACATCCCGGAAGAAGTAAAAATAGACCGACTGAACCGCATGATCGAACTTCAGAACCGATTGTCATCGATCTCCAACAATGCAGAAATAGGCAAAACCCGCCGTGTGCTGGTGGAGGGTGTATCGAAAAGGAACATCAAGGAATGGATCGGCCGCACCTCACAAAACAAGTCGGTGATATTTCCCAAAGGAGACTTCAAGGTGGGTGACTTTGTGGATGTGACTATAACAGACGCTACCTCAGCAACGCTTTTTGCAAAATGATTGACTATGTAAAAGGACAGATCGAGGAACTCACCCCGACATACGCAGTAATTGACTGTTCGGGTATCGGGTACAGATGCGAGATCTCACTTCCCTCATTTACCGCCATCGAGGGAAAAGCGACAGTAAAACTACTCATACATGAGGCGATCCGCGAAGATGCATGGACATTATACGGGTTTGTCGACGAGCGCGAACGCAACCTGTTCAGGCTACTCATAGGAGTTTCCGGTGTAGGAGCCGGCACTGCGCGAATGATACTTTCCGCACTATCGGCACCAGAGCTTGAAGCAGCAATAATGAACGGTGACCACCTGAAACTGAAAGCAGTGAAAGGAATCGGAGCCAAAACCGCACAACGCATAATCGTCGACCTGAAAGACAAGGTAAAACCCGGCAACGACAACGGCACATCAATTCTGCCACCAAGCGGCAACATGACGGCTACTCCTGCTTTCGACGAATCTCTGGCCGCTCTTGTAATGCTTGGATTCCAACGAAATCAAGCCGAAAAGGTGCTCAAAAAACTTTACAGCGCCGACCCGTCACTGAAAGTCGAAAACGCAATCAAACAGGCACTGGCACTTCTTTAAACGAAGTGCCAGTTTTTTTATGTATTTTTACAAGGTCTATAAACCATCTCAAATCATATAACCATGACACAAAACACAATCACTCTGGCAGTGGGAGCGATTATGGCTGCCATGTGTATCGGCTGTTCGGGCGAGCATACGGCAAAAACAAATCTACCGAACAATTATGTTGATATCAAATCATTTAAAGACCTTAGCGAGTATTTCAAATACAGCCCTGAGCGTCCGACCGTTATATCGGGACACCGAGGCGGCATGGTAACCGGATATCCTGAAAACAGCATCGAATCTTTTGAAAAGACATTGTCGCTCATGCCTTCGTTCTTTGAGATCGACCCACGCCTGACAGCCGACTCGGTGATCGTGCTGATGCATGATGCGAAACTCGACCGCACCACCACCGGAAAAGGAAAAGTCGGCGACTACACCTATGAGGAACTACAGCAGTTTAACCTTGTTGACCGCGAAGGAAATGTGACTCCATATAAAATACCTACACTTGAGGAATGCATAAGATGGAGCCAGGGAAAGTGTGTCCTGAACTTAGACATCAAGGATGTACCCACCAAGTTTATGACCGAATTTATGAAACGGCAGAATGTTTCCAATGTTATCTACACGGTGTGGCGACCCGACCAGGTTCTGGAGTATCTTGCCGAGGATCCGAACGCAACATTTTCAATATGGTGCCGCCAGCCTGCCGAACTGGATGCTTACGATGCCGCCAACATTCCTTGGGAGCGCGTAATGGTCGGCTATGTAGGCGCATCTATGGAAGAAGCAAAAGAGAGACTTTACCGAGGTCTGCACGACCGTGGTGTTATGTGCATGATCTCGGTAGCGCCAACTCACGATATATGTCTGAACAACGACTGCAAGATCGAAGGATATTCTACTGAATTCGCAACATTCATGCGCCCCGACATTGTAGAGACCGATTATCCGTATCTTTTCATGCAACTCGATAAGGAAACCGCTCCTATCGAACTTAAAAAATAAGTCAGGACATGATCACTCTTGAAGAGGTGCTCTACCAGGCATCTGACACAAAAATGCTACGCATAGGCGAAGGCATTATAAACGAAGCGGCAGAACTATTCGCTTCAATGTTTCCCGATAAACGACCTGTTGTAATTGCCGACGCGACTACATGGGGAGTCGCAGGTGAAACCATACATAACCTGTTTTCAAAAGCCGGACTCAATCCTGAAATTCCACACATTTTTTCCGATAAAGAATTTCATGCCGAATGGAAATACATAGAGACTCTTGATAATTTATTAGCCAATACCGATGCTATAGGTGTCGCTGTCGGCTCAGGTACTATCAACGATCTTACCAAACTCAGTTCGCACCGATGCGGGAAACGATACATGACCGTGGCTACAGCCGCCTCAATGGACGGATACACAGCTTACGGCGCATCTATCACCCGTGACGGAGCCAAACAGACATTCAGCTGTCCGGCACCACTCGCATTGCTTGCCGACATCGACATCATAGCAACCGCACCGGCTGAAATGACAGCCAGCGGCTATGCCGATCTGTTTGCAAAAGTTCCGGCCGGAGCCGATTGGATCATATCGGACGCTCTTGGCATCGAGCCAATTGACAATTTCTCTTTCAGTATTGTGCAGGACGGCCTGAAACTGGCATTAAGTGAGCCGGCAGAGGCAAGAGCCGGAAACAAGAATTGCATCAAACGGCTTATCGAAGGACTGGTACTGAGCGGATTTGCCATGCAGACCCACAAGTCGAGCCGCCCGGCATCAGGTGCCGATCACCAGTTTTCGCACCTATGGAACATGGAAAATCACGTCATGGCTGACGGCCATGTCCCCTCCCACGGTTTTCAGGTCAGCATAGGCATGCTTATGTCGACTGCTCTTTACCAACAGCTGCTTAATGAAGACATAGCGGCGCTTGATGTAGAGAAATGTGTGACAGCATGGCCGACACTTACCGAAGCTCAAAGCAAAGCGCGAGAAATGTTTAAAGACTCTGACTTTCCCACTATAGGCGAAACTGAGATTACGGCCAAATACATCGATCACAATGCTCTGCGGATGCAACTGAATTTACTTAAAGAAAACTGGACAGATATACGCCACCGCCTGGCCACACAGATTATACCTTACGAAGAGGCCAAAGCCAGGCTTGCCGAAGTCGGAGCTCCTACCGAACCGGAACAGATAGGTATAAGCCGCGAGCGGCTTCGCAACAGTTTTCTGCGTGCACAACACATACGCCGACGGTTCACTATACTTGACATTGCAGTGCGCACATGCCTTCTCGACAAATGGCTTGACGGCATATTTGCCTGAGTCAAGGCAATATTATACGAAAGGTTGTCCCCCTGCCAATCTCCGACGAGACAACAGCGATACTTCCCCTATGATATTGCACAACTATACGTCGGGCAAGCGTAAGCCCAAGCCCCCATCCACGCCCTTTGGTGGTATAGCCGGCTTGAAATATACTTTTCCATTTTTTTAATGGAATGCCTTTACCGGTGTCAGTGATCTCAATCACGGCACCGGTTTTTCCATCGTGCCGAAGATCTATTGTAATCTTACCGCTGCCCTCCATCGCATCTGCGGCATTTTTCATCAGATTTTCAAGCATCCACCGCAATAGTTCGGCTGATCCATGCACGCACACATTAGATTCAGGCAGATTTACCTCAATCACAATACCCGACGACACACGCCGACGCATATAGTCGGCCACACTGTCTATCAGAGAAGAAAGGTTAATCTGCACAAGAACCGGACGAGTACCTATCTTGTAGAAGCGGGACGTGACATCAGCCAGACGCATTACATCATGCTCCATTTCCACCGCAACCTCAGGCACCGACATCTTCGAAGCATCGGCACGAAGACACTCCATCCATCCCATCAATGACGAAATAGGTGTGCCAAGCTGATGCGCTGTTTCTTTTGACAAACCGACCCAGATGCGGTTCTGATCAGCCTTACGCGATACACGTATGGCAAAATATGTGATAACCAGAAAAAACGTTATCACACACAGTTAGATATAGGGATAGAAGCGAAGGCCGCACAGAAGCGCAGAGTCGCCATAACATACACGATATACCACGCCCGGCTCTGTCTCGATCTTTATTTCATTACCATTGTTGAAAACCGATTCGACAACAGCCGGATCATGACCGGAAAGCGAATCGATATCAATATTGCGCGACATGATTATATCACCATCATCTCCGACAAGCAATGCGGGAATCCCCAAGTCATCTTCGAGAATACGCATCGGAAACTTTACAGAAGTCTCATCAGTGGCACTCAACACCTCAGCCACAGCATCGGCCCAAAGCAACATACGCTGCCGTTCACGTTCGGCGAGATCAGACGCCAGACGGGAAGAATAAAACAAAAACAAACCAGCAGTGAGCAATGCAGCGGCAGCCAGAGTCCAGTAACCCGATAAACGTATCCTATCGCCAATCATCACCAGTGAAATCACGGTATATCCAACGTGCAACGGCATCCTCATTGTTTGATCCGATAACAATGTCGGCGCACTTTTTGACCTCTTCGTAAGCATTTTCAACAGCAACACCCAAATCTGCCGTCTCCATCATTGAAATATCATTGAGATTGTCACCAAAAGCCACAATGCGTGACGCACCTAAAGAATCGGCAAGCCTGATCACTGATTGGGATTTATTCACTCCTGGCGCAAACACTTCTATAAATGCCTTGTTGTCATTGAAAATATCATTGTAACATGTTACCGGATACCCAATTGCCTGCGACATGCGCGCAGCAAGAGGTTCAAAAATATCTTTTTCTCCGACACAAAACATAAGCATCGTACGTGCCAAATCAGCTGTCTTAGGATTCTCTCCAATGTGAAAACGCTTAAGCTTCATATCACGACGCATAACATAGAACGATTCCTCTACATTAGACATCTCTGATGCATGAAAGGCATGAAGTATCTGGTCATCACGCAATGTATAGACAAACGGATTCACTCCGGCATCCTCAAACATACGGAGAGATGTAGCGACTACCTCATAGTCAAGAAAATGCACATTTTCATATCGACCACTAACCAGATTGTAGGTCGCAGCACCGGTCATGACAATTGCAGGAATCGACAAGCACATATCGGCCAACAGGTTGGCCACAGTAGCAGGAGTACGGGCAGTAGCAACCGTAATCATTGCTCCCCTTTCTATAAGCTCATTGATTATATCGACCGACCGCACCGAAACAACTGAATCTGACGACAAGAGGGTCCCGTCAAGATCAGTCACATAAAGAGTTTTAGTATTCATCAATTGATTTTTGATCCAAATATACAGAGTATATTCTACTCAAAAAAATAGCAGCCACAGTACAACACACAGCTGGCATCTACAATATCAGATTTTTAAGAGGAATATAAAATTTTCAGAAAAGATTTTGTATATTCTTAGTCTAATAGCTATCTTCGCACTGCACAAATCTACCGCGGTAATAGCTCAGTTGGTAGAGCATCAGCTTCCCAAGCTGAGGGTCGCGAGTTCGAGCCTCGTTTACCGCTCAATACACAATCGGTGTAAGTATCAACAACTTACGCCGATTTTATTTGTACTCAGATTGATTCTTGCACCGAATTTTGACCCCAAAAAGGCCAAAGATTGAGCAATTATGGGCGCTGATGCGTTTCAATGAGTAAAAACGCAGGCAAAAAACATTACTCTCATGGCATCAACAAAATTCTATCTGGATCGACGCACATCCCTTTCCGGCAACTTATACCCGCTGAAATTGCGCATTTCAAGAAAAAGGAGTGTAGCATTAATAAATCTTAATATCAAGCTCCTGACAGAGCAGTGGGATAGCTTAAACGGCAAGATCATAAATCATCCTCAACAACAATTTCAAATAAGTGCATTATGGAATTTTATAAAAACAACAAAACCGACGCGATATGGTGGGGCTCCGATCCGAATATCATAGGCGAGTGGTTATTTTCATTTGACAAGAAAAAAGTCTACAATCTTTTTAAGGATTATCCTTGGGAACTAAGCCCGGATGAAAAGGCTCTTTTTGATCGCGAAAACCCTTACTGGAAAGATTTTTTTAAAGATCGCCAATGATTATCTGATTGTGCCAGAATACCCTTTATTTTGTTGAGAGGTTTCTGTGTTAATATATCCCATCATCTTTCTGAAGCCCGGGATATTGAAGTTCTCAACCGGGATCAAGATCCCAAAACCTCTGCCAGCTGCCCCGAATCTACTTGAGAATGCTCGCGCATTCAATGGCTTCCACCCGTTATCGAATGCCGGTTGTAGCTCCAAGTATTCGTACAATCTTGCCGCGGATTTACGAACTATAGCCGCATGACGGCCGGATGCGAAATAGTATTCTTTCCCCATATCAACATTTTTAAGCATCTGGGATCCAGTAACCGAATACTCGATTATTCCCCCGACTTTTTCCGAAAGCTGAATTATATTTAATGCTGATGCGAAGTATTTGCGACTCTCTCCATCCCTGAAGTCAAGAACATCATATCCGCATTTGTTTGCCGCATAAGTGAGGGCTAATGACGAACACGACCCCGACGTTCTATCTCCCCCGCCTACTCTGTCGATTATTTCTTTTTCCGATAGGGTTGAGGACAAAGCGGAAACATCATTTCGCGCAATCCCACGTTGTTCAAGCTCTTTACATATATCGTTCAAGGGTGACATATTCTCCCGTCTCTCATCCCATCTTCGCTGAATTTCATTTATTTGTAGTGCGGTTCTCGCAGAGCGATCATCCTTTGCAATGCTTGTCGTAGCCTTTTGCATATTATCGATAACCTCCTGATTATCTCTGATAAAATATGGAAGCGACTTTGCGCGGGCAGTGCGCTCGGCGTTATCTCTGATCCAATCCTTGAAATTGTTAGGCAGATCCTTAACGGTGTTGTGGCTCTCGCTGCTCACCTCCTCGCCGCGAAGTATGCGCTGTGTGTCGGCCTTGATCTCCTCCATGCTTTTCATCACCGGCACAGATCGAACTTACGTTAATTACGATATAACACTCTTGGATGGATCCAGTCCTGACTTCTATAAAATAAATATGCGGGGCATTTTATGAGTGCCCCGCATATTTATTTGCCTCTTAAAGGTTTTATTCTTTTTTGGAAGGTTTGCGCCCCCGTTTGACAACAGGAGCATCCGTATCAGCCGCTTTTGAAGTTGAACATGATTTGCGAGGCTTTTTGGCGGCGGGCTTTTCGGATGTTTCCACTGCTGCCTTACGATTGGCATGTTCCTCGTTGTAATGCTCTGCATTGAGACGCATTGTGTTCACTTCCTTATTGAGTGTCTCGATCTCGCGAGCCTGATTACGTATTGTCGTGAGAAGTGCATTCAGTTCTTCGTTCTCGATTGAAAGCGGATACTGCTCCTCTACTCTCACAATGAAATCGGCCAAAACGTTCATGTAGTTTGTGAATGCCTGATAAGGAGTCTCATAAGGAGAGAAGTGGGAATGTACGTCGCCGTCGGCCATGTGTTTGGTCGACATGTAGAAGAAATGGTCGGAGGCCTGCAGACGCGCCCAGTCCTGGCGCAAAGGACGATCCTCACACAAACGAACACGCTCTGAGATACCGTAGAGTTTGCGGAACGCTTCGTTCTGAAGCATGTTGCCGAGCCATGCCGATGTGTCGCGCGCTTCATCGGCCCACGAAATGGGGAACGGTACAGAAAGCTCACCTACTGACTTTAGCTTTTGAATAGCCTCGGAAGGTGTCCAGAAGTCGATGCCGCGCTCGGCCGCAAAGCGAGGTAAAGCCTCAAGGAACTGGAATATGCCGCTCTCACGGGCCTGAAGCTCTCCAAAGGTCTCAAGATTCATAAAAAGATTTATGATCTGCTCTTCGGCGGGTGTGTTGGCGATCCAATCGATATACTTATCGGCTGTGAGCGGATAGGCATCCCACTCGGTGTTGCTGAAACGAAACGCGATATCGTCGCTCAGTTTTGAGTTTTTCAACAGAAGCTTCAGCTTGGGAGCCGAAGCTGCCGAATAAACATAGTTGGGAGATTTCCAGCCGAGAATGTGTTTCGCTCCATCGGTAACAGCACCTTTAAATCCCATGTCGAGAATCTGCGGAGCAATTTCATCACTGTAGATAAGCTCGGTATTACGGAACACTTTAGGCGTTACCCCAAACACTTCCTTAATCTTGGCTGAATGCAGTTTTACCTCGTCGCGGAACTCTTCGGGATCTATGAGCGACGAAAGCGAGTGACTGTAGGTTTCGGCGAGGAACTCCACGTTGCCTGTGTCGGCAAGTTTCTTGAGTATATCGACAAATTCAGGCACATACTGCTCACACTGCTCAAGGGCAAGTCCGGTTATGGAGATAGCGCAACGGAATTTTCCGTTGGTTTCCTTTATCATGCGCAACAGACTCTCGGCGGCAGGTATATAACTCCGGTGAGCTATGCGAGTGATTATGTCGTCGTTGGCAAAATCATCATAGTAATAATGCGAGTTGCCAATGTCGAAGAAACGATAGCGTTTGAGCCTGAAGGGCTGATGTATCTGAAAATAAAAGCAGATGGCTTTCATGACTTTTCCTTGTGTTATATCGATTGAAGAATTATGATTTTAATCTGAGTGGACAGTACTATTGGCCAAGTACTTTCCGATATATGTCGATGACTTTGGCTCCGGCCTTGTCCCATGTTATCTGTGCGACCTCTTTCAAACCATCCTCACGGAGCTGATTATACATCGCAGGATAGGTTATGATGGAGTATATCGCATCTGCCATGGCATCAATGTCCCAATAATCAGTCTTTATGACATTTGTAAGTATCTCCGCACATCCGCTCTGCTTGGATATGATCGAAGGCACTCCCATCTGCATAGCCTCAAGCGGGGAAATTCCAAACGGTTCGGACACCGACGGCATCATATAGACATCGCTCGCCTTGAGCATCTCGTAGACCTGACGCCCTTTCTGGAATCCAGGGAAATGAAAACGATCGGCTATGCCACGCTCGGCAGCAAGGCGTATCATCTTATCCATCATATCGCCACTTCCAGCCATGACAAAACGCACATTATGGTCCAGTTTCAGCACCTTTGCCGCAGCTTCCACAAAATACTCGGGGCCTTTCTGCATGGTGATGCGACCGAGAAATGTGACGATCTTGTCTTTGGGCTTATTGACCTGAATGTCGAGCAGATCCTGGCTCAGTGGCACGACTGCGTTGTGGACTGTAGTGACCTTTGCCGGATCTATGCCGTATTTTTCAATGACAGTCTGCCTGGTTAGATTGCTGACTGTGATTATGTGGTCGGCATGAAGCATTCCGTCACGTTCTATGCCGAACACAGTGGGATTAACATTGCCTCGTGAACGGTCATAGTCAGTAGCATGAACATGAATGACAAGCGGACGGCCTGTAACCTGCTTGGCATGTATACCCGCAGGATATGTAAGCCAGTCGTGGGAATGGATCACATCAAATTTCTCGGTACGGGCCACCACTCCTGCCATTATGGAATAGTTGTTGATCTCCTCCAGAAGATTATCGGGATAGCGTCCCGAAAACTCAATGCACCCCAAGTCATTGGTGCGCATGTAGTTGAAATCGGCATATATATGATCCCGCAGACGGAAGTACTCGTCGGGATTCATTACGTTTCCGATGCGGCTCTCCACATATTCGCGGCTGACATCTCTCCATGCGACAGGAACCTGAGAGGCACCTATGATCTTGGCAAAGCTCTTATCCTCGTCGCCGAATGGCTTTGGTATGACAAATGTTATGTCCATGTCGCCACACTCCCACATTCCTCTGGTGAGACCATAGCTGGCGGTGCCAAGACCTCCGAGAATGTGAGGGGGGAATTCCCACCCAAACATTAATGCTTTCATAATTTGTGTTTTACCGAATTAAGGATGGGTATTAGTTGCTGTATTAAGTCTCTTGATTGTGCGGAGAGTGCGCAAAACTTCGGCCACATTTGTGGCATGGCTTATCGCGCCTCGTCCAGCAAACGGCGGATTGCCGTCATATAGTTGCGAGAGAGAGCCTATACACCCCTGCGACATCTCTTCTTCAAAACCTATGAGCATACGGTCAATATAAGAAATCGCTCCAAGTCCATAGACTTTAAAACAAGCGTCAGCATAAAATCCTATAAGCCACGGACGTGCGGGCCCCTGATGAAGAGCGAGCTCACGCTCTTCCGGCGAACCGAGATAGAAAGGCCGATAGCCGTAGCTTTTAGGCGACAGAGAGCGAAGTCCTTTTGGAGTAAGCAATTCACGCGTGACAACATCGAGTACACTTTTGCGCTGTCGACGATCGAGCGGCGAATAGTCAAGCCCTATAGCAATAGCCATATTTGGACGCACCGAAGGGTCTGCATAATTGCCGTTTACATAATCATAGAGATAACCGTAACCATTGAGGAAAGTTTCGACAAACGGCGCTTTCATTTTTTCGGCTTGCGCCAACCAGCGGTCATGGTCATCGGTGAGAGTGTCATCACCTTCAACCAGATGTGACGCAAACATGAGCGCATTATACCACAATGCATTGAATTCTATGAGCATGCCTGTACGCGGAATGACAGGCCGACCGTTAAGCATCGAATTCATCCACGACACGGGTTTGTCTTCTCCATAGGTCACCAACAAACCGGTAGTGTGATCGACATGCAGGTTAGGATGACGGTTGTCGATAATGTAATCCATGATATGACGCACCTTTCCGAGATACTTCTCACGTGCGGCATCGTCTCCTTCGTTTTTTGCAAACTGCTGTATAGCCCACACAGCCCACAACGGAATATCAGGAAGGTCTATTCCATGAATCCGGTTGTCGATATTTCCTGTGGCCATAAAACGGTCAAGAGCATCTACAGCAGTATCCATGATACGCTCAAAATCCTCGCGATGTCCTATGGCGAGTGTATTGCCAGGAAGAGACATGAATGTGTTTCTGGCAAGTACCGTACCCCATGGATATCCAGAGAGCATGTATTCTTTCTCTCCGTCGCGCAGATAAAGCTGCTTGGCAGAATTTTTCAGACAATTGAAAAACGAGGACCGTGCAGTCCGGGTTGTCAGTTCGGCCTCAAACAGCTTTGAAAGCGAACGTGGCTTAACTTCACTCACGCCGGCCGAGAAAATAATACTTTCTCCTTTCTTGATTGGAATGGAAAAATAGCCCGGCACCCATAGATCTTCGGTATACGGCACTCCCCGCTCAAGATCCTTGACATATTCGATGCCATTGTACCAATGCGGATCATAAACCCATTCGGGCTTACGCGAGAACTGCATGTAGAGAGTAGGATACTTATCGTACATGCATGAGCACACACCATTGTCACATGGCCTGACTTCAGAATCGAGCCTGTCGTTTGCAAGACAAAGTTCATTTACATCGCGAAACGCCAGAAACGGCCGGAACTGCAATGTAGTAGGTGAATGTGCGTCGACAAGTGTGTAACGGATCAACAGGCGGTTTTCGCCCGATATAAACACTTTCTCCTTTGTGAGTATCACGCCCCCCACACGATAGGTGATGCGCGGCACACTCTCGCAATCAAACTCACGTATATACTTGTGTCCGTTAGGACTATAGATCCCACCCTGATAACGGTGTATGCCAAGGTTAAACGGAGCGCCATGCTGTATGACAGTCTCGTCGAGTGTAGAAAGCAGCACATGAGAGCGATGTCCCAGTTCCTCAACCGGAACTACAAGCAGTCCGTGCTGCTTGCGGGTATTGCATCCCACGATAGATGTACAATGATAAGCACCTGCCCGATTTGTGCGCAATATTTCTTTTGGCAAAGATTGCTCGAGATTAATCAGAAGATTCTTATCAAACTTGAGATAGCTCATTTATTTTGGTTGTCTTTAAATGTTTTTCAATGGTTATCGCAATAGCTAAAATGCGAGATTTTGGTCTCATAGCCACGCAACACAGCCCTAATGTAAAATGTTCCTCGTAAAATAACAAATTTTTTATAAAAATTTTGCCGAAATAATCATTCGCATGTGTCATTTAACCCAAAATAACCGACGGATTTTTATATCTTCGCATACCCCTAAACTAATACCCTAACATTATCTTACCAAATTAGATGCAACACGCAGGAAAAGCAACAATAATCGCCATGGCGGTGTTGGCTTCGGGACTCACAGCGTGCACCGGAAGACATAGTAATACAGATGTACCGGCAGAGGTGACAATGAGCAAAGAGGTTCTGCTCGACAAGATCAAGGGCGGCTGGGCAGGCCAGACGATAGGCTGCACCTACGGAGGGCCTACGGAGTTCAACTACCGCGGAATCATGATCGCCGACTCTATTCCCATCAACTGGCCCGACCACTACATCAAACATTATTACGAGAACAATCCGTGGCTTTATGACGACATCTACATGGATCTGACGTTTGTGGATATCTTCGACCGTCTTGGTCTCGACGCTCCTGTCGACTCGTTCGCCTTAGCATTTGCCAACGCCGAATACTCGCTCTGGCACGGAAATCAGGCAGCCAGATACAATATCCTATACAAAGGCATCATGCCTCCTGAATCGGGGCACTGGCGCAACTCGCCTCATGCCGACGACATCGATTTTCAGATCGAGGCCGACTTTGCAGGGCTTATGAGTCCGGGTATGCCGCAGACAGCATCGAAGATATCCGACAAGATCGGCCATATACTTGCCTACGGCGACGGCTGGTATGGCGGCGTATATGTGGCCAACATGTACGCACTGGCTTTTGTCAGCGACGACATAAATTACATCGTGACCGAGGCTCTGAAGTCGATCCCCGAGCAGAGTTTATACAATAAGGTAATCTCTGACGTGATCAGCTGGTGCCGCCAGTATCCCGACGACTGGAAACAGACCTGGGCCGAGGTCGAGAAACATTATGACAATGACAAGTGGTGTCCCGAAGGTGTATATGCTCCGCTCAATATCGATGCAACCGTCAACAGCGCCTATATAGTGATCGGTCTTCTATACGGCCAGGGTGATTTCTTCAAGACCATCGACATCTCTACACGCTGCGGACAGGACTCGGACTGCAATCCTGCCTCGGCTGCCGGCATACTCGGCACAATGATGGGATACAGCAACATACCGGAACACTGGATGAAGAATCTTCGCGAGGTCGAGGATATGAATTTCGCCTATACCGACATCTCTCTGAACAAGACCTATTCGATGAGCATGGATCAGGCTCTGCAGCTGATCGAAAGAAACGGAGGCAAGATCGGCGGAAACGAGGTGAGCATAAAGACACAGAATGTCGAGCCGGTACGTTTCGAACAGTCGTTTCCGGGTCTCTATCCTGTAGAGCAAGTGGTGCACAATGACAACACGATCTCGGATATAGGCACTATCAAGTTTGAAGGAACCGGAATAGCCGTGAATAGAGAAGTACGCTCCGCCGATCAGAGCTATGTGGCGGAGATAGAGGCCTATCTCGACGGCAAACTTGTCGAAAGTTTCAAAATGCCGGCAGCATTCCACGACCGCCGGCTGGATATATTCTGGACCTATGAGTTGCCGAAAGGGAAGCACACTCTTGAGTTCAAATGGCTTAATCCTGCCGATGGTGTATCGATCAGCTGTCCGAACCACATCATTTATTCGGATCAGCCGGCGACGAGCCAGCATCAGCGAGGCGGTGGGGTCAGCTGATAAGAGAGTACCCTTTGGGACGACGTGCATCGCGCAAAGCCATCTCGGAAGATATCGTCCTGTTTTCAGGTCGGCACAACGCAGGATCATTGTCGAGAATCTGCTCTACATCACGACGTGTCATCTCGACAATCCGGCCATCGGCTACAAGGGAGGCCACATGCAGATCAAAGGCTATGCCGCTCTGCATCGTACCCTCGATATCGCCCGGACCGCGCATCTTCAGGTCAGCCTCAGCCACAACAAAACCGTCGGTCGTAGATGTCATTATCTCAAGGCGCCGCCGTGTTTCTTTAGCGATCTTATACTTCGACATGAGTATGCAATAACTCTGGTCACCACCACGCCCTACACGTCCTCGCAGCTGATGTAGCTGACTGAGACCAAAACGCTCGGCATTCTCAATGATCATAACAGTAGCATTGGGGACATTAACACCTACCTCAATCACTGTTGTCGCTACAAGTATGCGTGCCTGACCGGATGCAAAAATCTGCATCTGCCAGTCTTTTTCGGACGGTTTCATGCGTCCATGCACCATTGCCACACGATAGTGTGGAAATGTGTCTTTTATTATCTCAAAACCCTCTTCGAGCGAGCGCATCTCAAGCTTCTCATTTTCTTCAATAAGCGGATAGACTATATAGGCCTGACGCCCCTTGGCAAGTTCGCTGCCAAGCGCCCTATAAACCTGAGCCCTCTGCTGATCAAACCGCAAAAGGGTCTGCACAGGCTTACGTCCGGGAGGAAGCTCGTCGATAACTGACACATCGAGATCGCCATAGACAGTCATGGCAAGAGTGCGTGGAATGGGAGTAGCTGTCATAACAAGCACATGCGGAGGGATATCGGAGTTCTTTTTCCACAATCGTGCGCGCTGTACCACCCCAAAACGGTGTTGCTCGTCAATAACCGCCAGACCAAGACGGCGGAACTGCACCGAGTCCTCAATGAGCGCATGAGTACCGACAATAATGTCAAGCGATCCATCGAGCAGCCTGCGGTGTATCTCATCACGCTCTTTTGCCGGAGTCGATCCTGTAAGGAGCGCAACAGACACTCCCGCCTTTGCCGCCAACGAACGCAGAGTCACGTAGTGCTGGCCGGCAAGAATTTCGGTTGGCGCCATCATGCATGCCTGTGTGCCGTTGTCAAGAGCAATCAGCATAGACATAAGTGCGACGAGGGTTTTTCCGCTACCGACATCCCCTTGAAGCAAACGATTCATCTGACGTCCTGAATCCATGTCGCGGCGTATCTCTTTTATAACCCTCTTTTGTGCACCTGTAAGTTCAAAAGGAAGACAAGTATTGTAGAAGTTATTGAAAATCTGCCCTATTCGCGGAAATCTCAAACCCTGCAATCCCGGCGTGCGTTTGCGGCTATATCGCTGAATGTTAAGCTGGAGAAAAAACAGCTCTTCATATTTCATCCGCTCGCGGGCTCTTTCAAGCATACCGAGGTTATCAGGGCAATGCATCTGCCACAACGCGTCTTTCAGCGACATGAGATTGTGTTTTGCCACAATGCCAGGCGGAAGCACCTCTGGCACATCTCCGACTGCCGTCAGTGCCGCAGCCGACCATGTCATGAAGTTTCGTGTCGACACCCCGCTTCGACGCAATGCTTCGGTAAGCGGATAGACACCCCTCAGGCCTACCGAAGCTGTTATCGCCTGGGGAAGGTCGATTTCAGGATGAACCATGCTCCAACGACGGTTGAACTGCCGCGGCTGACCAAACAACACATATTCCGTGCCGACACGATAGGCTTTCCGAATCTCACGTGTACGCCTGAACCAAACGACATCCATCGTGCCTGAACCATCGGAAAAAAGGCCAACCAGGCGACTTTTCGCACCCTCTCCCTGTTCGGTAAAAGAGAGGAAGCGGCCTCGCGTCTGCACCGACGGCATGTTATCTCCTTGAAAATCGGAGATTCCGACCACTGAAGATCGATCGATATAATGAGTGGGGAAATTATAGACCAGATCGTAGGCCGACGATATGCCCAACTCCTCTGTGAGCAGACGCGCACGTTTAGGGCCTATTCCTTTGACGTAGGCAATATCTATGTCGCGCAGCGACCTCATTTACAGCCGTTATTCAAAAAAAATTCCGCAATAGCAATATCGACCGGGCGAGTTATCTTTAAGTTCCGTTCTTGTCCGGGCACAAGACGGATATCGGTATAACCGGCAGCAGCCATCATCGAAGCCTCATCGGTAAATTCAGGCCTGTAAGGAATCGCGAATGCCTCCGCAAGTTTTCCGGCTGGAAATGCCTGCGGGGTCTGCACGGATCGGTAGCGCGAACGGTCAACAGCATCAGAAGACACACCATCGGCAGATATACGGCGGATAGAATCGGTGAGCGGCATAGCAGGAATAACCCCGTCGGCATCCGTGGACTGTAATGCACCGGCAATAGCACAGATAAATTCCGGCCCGGCAAGCGGGCGCGCACCATCGTGAACCAGCACAATATCGTCAGCATCAATATCGCCCAATGCCTCAAGCCCGTTTTTAACGGACTCCCATCGTGTATCACCACCTATGGCAATAGGTCCAGGATCAATGCCGGCCGTATCGCAAAGCTCTTTCCAGAACGTCGTCATAGCGCCACTCACGACAGTGACGATGCGCGACAAAGGGATTACATCGCGAAAAGCCTGCAAGGTATGACACAACACAGGCTTTCCACCAAGGTCAAGAAACTGTTTTGGCACCGAGGAACCAAACCGGCTCCCGGTGCCACCAGCAACAATTATAGCGTAAATAGTCATTGCATCGGCATTGTGGTTATCACAAAACTAACCAAAATCCTCGATGCCGACAAATTTCATGTCAATACTTATGATCTGCCGACTCGATCTCACGCGGAGTAATCGGTTTCGCACCCATTTTGTACCAGACATAGGCAATATAAGCCGCCACAAACGGTACAAGCAAAGACACCCAGCTCATTACTTCAAGTGTATACTGTGTAGATGAACTGTTTACTATCGTAAGAGAACTGGCCGAATCGGTGATTGACACAAGATAAGGAGTGTCATTGTATCCTGCCACCCAGAAAAGCGACAGAACCACCAGTATGGTGCCCGCTCCGCTGTACCATATGCCCTTTGTCCAATGAACTGAAAATATGGCCCTGAACATGCCGTAGAGCACTGAAACAACGCCTGCCACAAGCGCAACCAGACACCACCACATTTCAATGTAGTTGAACGCAAACTTATACTTCACCGGTTCGAACATTACGATTCCTTCGGAGACCGAAACCGAACGATAGCCGACTGCTGTAAGAAGTACGGCAAGAAATACCAGAAACAGAACCACAAATGCAGTGCCATTTATGAGAAGAGTTCTTCGGTTACGGCGATACAGTATAGGATCTCCGGCTATATTGTTCATAAAAAACATGGCAGCCTGCGAGCGGGCAAGAAACAAAACCGTAAATCCGAGCAACAGATTGCGCCAATCGCATATTGCCTCCAATCCATGTGTAGATGCCCAACGTGAAATAACCGGCGACGACGCGTTGAGTATATTGCCCTTTTCAACCGTGAACTCTCCACCGAAGAAAAACATACCTACGGCGACGCCAAGCAGCACGCATCCTAAGCACCCGTTGATGAACAATAAGATGTCGAACACCCGTGTACCATAAATATTGCCTTTGCGTGAACGGAACTCATAGCTGACAGCCTGGAATGTAAAACTGAAAAGTATCAACATCCAAAGCCAGTAGGCACCTCCGAAACTTGTGGAATAGAACAACGGGAATGATGCGAAAAACGCGCCTCCAAAAACCACGAGCGTAGTGAACGACAATTCCCATTTGCGGCCAAGAGAGTTGACCATAAGGGAAATCTGCATTCTATTTCTTTTTGATGACAGAAGCATACTCTGGCCGCCCTGCACAAAGAGCAAAAACACAAGGATAGCTCCGAGCAGAGAGATGATAAACCACCAATAGACCTGAAGATGATAGGTAAGCATATCCATGAAGATTTTTTAGTCCGACAATTTAGCGTAGGCCTCTGTTGTGCTTTTCTTTCTTATCACATTCACCATAATCGACACCTCGGCTGCAAGCAGGAGCGTGAACAACAAAGCGAATAGAGTAAAGGTAAGCGCAACCGATCCAGATGACACATAGGAGATAGCAGCCTGTCGCGGCAAAACGCCCTCTATGAGCCACGGCTGCCGGCCTACTTCGGCCGTAACCCATCCTGATTCTGAACAAATCCATGCGACAAAGACCGTGGCAATACCTGCCAACTGCAACCACCTTACCTGAAGCCATTGCGGGCGCCAGTATACCATAAGCCATGCCATGATGAAAAACAGGAGAAGATATCCACCGAAAATAACCATGATATGAAAGGAATAGAATGTCAGTCCGACCGGCGGCACCGCCTCAAGCGGAGAACTGAGATATCCGTAACCAAAATCATGATAACGCGAGTTGATCACATCCGACGCCGCATGCATGGCATCGCTGTTTCCAGCAGCCTGGGCACGGTCGAAATCCCTCAATGCCTTATGTGCTATTTTTCCGGATACAATGCGGTCGGAGACCGAGGGGACTCTATATTCCTCACCGTTTCTATCGGCACGTCGTCCCGACAGAATATCGTTGATTCCAGGGACAAACGCATCAATATCACGACTGCAAAGATATGAAAGTACAGCAGGCACCTCTATACGGAACAGAAACGGATCCACATTACCGCCCACACCAGGCTTCACCTTGGGATCCAGAATACCTACCACGGTGAATCCCTGCCTGTTCTGGCCATCGTAAATACCCTCCATGGCCGCGAGTTTCATAGGCTGATACCGAGCGACATCGACGGCCGAGCCATCGCCACTCCACAACGTCACAAGAATACCTGCCGAACCAACCCATGTAGCCACCTTGAACGATCGGACCGCAAACTCGTGGTTCCGCTTTTTCAACAACAGCCAGCAACTGACCGAAATCACAAACACAGCGCCGAGGACCCAGCCATTGGCAACCGCATGTATAAATTTATGGATCGCCACAGGATTAAGCACAACAGCCCAAAAATCGGTCATGACGTTGCGCATCTGAGCCGGATCGAAACTTACGCCGGTCGGATTCTGCATCCAGGCATTCGCGATAAGAATCCAGGCTGCCGACAGAGTCGCACCTATGCCCGTAATCCATGTCGACGCAAGATGAAAGCCCCGGCTTACCTTGTTCCACCCGAAAAACATCACAACAACAAACGTCGATTCAAGGAAAAAAGCAAGAATGCCCTCAATAGCAAGCGGCGCACCGAAAATATCCCCGACAAACCAACTGTAATTTGACCAGTTGGTACCAAACTCAAATTCGAGAATAATACCCGTAGCAACACCCATGGCGAAATTTATACCAAATAGTGTCATCCAAAACTTTGTGATAGCAAGCCATTTGCGGCTGCCCGTGCGGTAATAGATTGTCTCCATTACGCCTACAATGACCGCAAGCCCCAGGGTGAGAGGGACAAACAGCCAATGATAGATAGCAGTCATAGCGAATTGCGCTCTTGACCAGTCGATCAATGATGATAAATCTTCCATGGTGCCATGATAAACTTTAGTTAACGGACAAATCTACAAAAGAGTTTATAAATCATAAACAAATATTCACATAAAATGTTTCACAAGTCTTCTCTGTCATGATTATTCAACACGAATATCCGGACGCTTGGAAAAAGATTTCAAAAAAATTCTATCAACTGATAAATGAATGTCATTTAACACATAGATAATCGGATTTTTCTGAGTATCTTTGCACTCATAAACAGCGGTCAGGCATACAGCCCAACCAAGAATCTGAGAATCAAACAGCAAACCCAAATATCTTCTTCAAAACAATATGTCAGACGAAGTCAAGAAAATAAAGACGGCCCTGGTATCGGTATATCACAAGGATGGCCTTGATGAAATAATCAAACTTCTTCACGCCGACGGAGTGCGTTTCCTCTCCACCGGCGGCACACGCACTTTCATCGAGTCGCTGGGTATACCCTGTGATGCAGTAGAGGATCTGACAGGCTACCCCTCGATTCTCGGAGGACGTGTGAAAACTCTTCACCCCAAGGTATTCGGCGGTATACTCTCTCGTCGCGACCTTGCCGGAGACCGCGAGCAGACCGCTACCTACGAGATTCCGGAAATCGATCTTGTGATCGTGGATCTCTATCCCTTTGAGGGCACTGTAGCTTCAGGCGCTTCGGCCGAGGACATCATAGAGAAGATAGACATAGGCGGTATCTCGCTGATACGCGCCGCTGCAAAGAATTTCAAGGATGTGGTGATCGTAGCCTCCAAAGCGCAGTACGCTCCGCTCCGCGACATACTGAAGCGCAACGGAGCCTCGACAACAATCGGAGAACGCCGCGACTTCGCACGTCAGGCCTTCGGCGTATCGTCGGCCTACGACAGTGCGATTTTCGGCTGGTTTGACGAAACATCCGAACCGTCATCGACAGCGCTCCGCATAACCGCCAACGGCTGCAAGCCGATGCGTTACGGAGAAAATCCCCATCAGAAAGGTTACTTTTTCGGTGACTTCAATTCAATGTTCAGCCAGATACACGGCAAGGAAATTTCATACAACAACCTTCTCGACATTGACGCTGCAGTAGGTCTCATAGCAGATTTCACCAAGCATCCGACAGTAGCAGTGCTGAAACACAACAATGCCTGCGGATGTGCAGAGCGTCCAACCCTCACCGAAGCCTGGGAGGCAGCCCTTGCCGGAGATCCGGTATCGGCATTCGGCGGTATAATCGTCGCAAACCGCGAGATCGACGCGGCTACTGCCGAGGGAATGGACAAAATTTTCTTCGAGGTTGTGATAGCTCCCTCATATACCGACGAGGCGCTTGAGATACTCCGACGCAAGAAGAACCGCATAATATTGGTGCAGAAACAGCCTCTCGGCACAGGCAAACAGGTACGTTCATGCCTGAACGGTTATCTGGTGCAAGACCGCGATACCAAGAGCGAGACAGAAGCCGACATGCGTCAGGTAAGCAAAAAAGCTCTTACCGATACTGAAATATCTGATTTGATCTTTGCTGTCAAACTTGTAAAGCACTCAAAAAGCAACGCAATAGTACTCGCAAAGAACGGTCAGCTGCTTGCAAGCGGTGTCGGACAGACATCGCGTGTCGATGCCCTGAAACATGCGATTGAAAAAGCCGGTACATTCGGGTTTGACCTCAATGGCGCAGTAATGGCCTCAGACGCATTCTTCCCATTCCCCGACTGCGTTCAGATCGCCGGTGAGGCCGGCATCAAGGCGGTCGTTCACCCCGGAGGATCAATACGTGACCAAGAGTCGGTCGACTGGTGCGATAACAACGACATGGCAATGGCCATGACCGGCTTCCGCCACTTCCGTCACTAAAAAATCCTCCACTCCTAAAATTTTACAATTCTTGAAACCCAATGAGACTGTTCTCTCTCACAAAGGAAATCGCTGTTGACCTCGGTACGGCCAACACGATAATAATCCACAACGACAAGATCGTCATAGACGAGCCGTCGATTGTGGCACTCGAGCGAAGCACCGGCAAGCTGATCGCTGTCGGCAAAAAAGCTCAGGAGATGCAGGGAAAGGAACATCCCAACATCCAGACCATACGTCCGCTGCGTAAAGGTGTGATAGCCGACTTCAATGCGGCAGAGCTCATGATACGCGGCCTGGTGAAGATGGCAAGCTCACGCAGCAACTGGTTCTCACCGTCGCTGCGCATGGTGGTGGGCATCCCGTCGGGCTCGACCGAAGTCGAGATACGTGCTGTGCGCGACTCATCGGAACAAGCCAACGGACGCGATGTCTATATGATCTACGAGCCTATGGCTGCCGCTCTCGGCATCGGGCTTGACGTACAGGCCGCCGAAGGCAACATGGTGGTCGACATAGGTGGCGGCACAACCGAGATCGCCGTGATCTCGCTCGGCGGCATCGTCAGCAACAAAAGCATCAATGTAGCCGGCGATGACCTGACAGAGGATATCGTGAACCACATGAAGCAGGTACATAGCGTGAATGTGGGCGAGCGCACCGCCGAACAGATCAAAATGGCCGTAGGATCGGCACTGACACATCTTGACAATCCGCCTGAGGATTTCATAGTCCACGGCCCTCACATGATGACAGGCCTTCCAGTAGAGATACCGGTAAGCTACAGCGAAATATCGAAGTGCATGGAAGGATCGATACTGAAGATCGAGGCAGCAGTGCTTGCAGCACTCCAGAGCACTCCTCCGGAACTCTATGCCGATATAGTGAAAAACGGCATATGGCTCGCAGGCGGCGGAGCCTTGATAAGAGGTCTTGACAAACGTCTGACAGATAAGATCGGCATTCTTTTCCATGTAGCCGAGGACCCGCTTCTCTCAGTGGCCCGAGGCACTGGTGTCGCTCTTAAAAACATCGACAATTTCTCATTCCTCATACGCTAAACGTCACAAACACCGTGTCGAAATAATGATCAGGGCGTGCCATCGCACGCCCCTGCATTGTTTAGTCATGATCGTTTTCTCCTGTAATGGAACGGCTTTGCTGTGATCTTGATGTTAGAGCATGAAGTCTCCCAGATAACCACATACTGTCAAAAAAACAGTGACAAGACGTGAGAAACCTATTCAACTTTCTGCTGCGTTATAGTCCGTGGGTAGTATTTGCATTCTACGCCGCGGTTTCCTGTTATCTGCTCTACTCGGCAAGTCCGGCACAGCGGCACGTCTATCTCACATCGGCCGGCATTATGGCATCGACAGTCTACGACGGTGTCAGGAATGTGACCTCATACTTTCATCTGCGTGAGATCAACGACGATCTCCATGTACGCAACTCTGAGCTTGAGGACCAGATACTGTCACTCAGAAAACAACTGAAAGAGACTCAGGAGGCCGTCTATGCCGATACGATGACAGTACCTGAAATATTGCATCCGTTCTCGTTCATCATCGCAAGCGTGACCAACAATTCCATCGCTCACCCCTACAACTATATAACCATAAACAAAGGAGCTCTGGACGGTGTCGAGCCTGAAATGGGCGTTGTGGACCAGAACGGCGTAGTAGGAGTCGTGAACATAACTTCGGATCATCATGCCCGCATCATATCCCTGCTTAATCCTGATTTCAGATTATCGTGTAAGGTAAAAGGAAGCGATGCTTTCGGCTCTCTTATATGGGACGGCCATAATGCGGGTGAGGCTGTGCTCGAAGAACTACCGAAACACACTGAGTTTGAGCCCGGCGACACAATCATCACAAGCGGATACTCAGCAGTCTTTCCTGAAGGAATCCCGGTAGGATCGGTAATTGAATCGGCGCGCGACTCCGATGACAATTTTTTCAGACTACGCATAAAGCTATTTACCGACTTCACCCGCCTCTCGACCGTACGACTCATAAAGAACAACGATATAGACGACATACGTCAAGTCGAACAGCAATGATCCCCCTGATATCAAAATGGCAAAAACGTTTTTAAGTTTCCTGCTGCTTTTCGTTGTACTGGTACTTGCCCAAGTCACTATTTTCAACCATATATGGCTGTTCGGCATGGCAATGCCACTTGTATTCATATACTTCATTATATCGTTGCCGGTAACGACACCTGTCAACTGGACTCTTACACTGGGTTTCCTCATCGGTCTGTCGGTAGATGTGTTTTCAAACACCGCCGGACTCAATGCCCTTTCATGTACTATTCTATCAGGACTTCGCCGACCCATATTAAGGCTATATCTGCCACGCGAGGAGGACATGACCAACCCTATCCCGTCCATCAGATCGACCGGAGCAGGGAGCTACACAAAATATGTGCTGACAATGACCATGACCTACTGCCTGGTATATTTTACAGTCGACTCCGCCGGTTTTTTCAATATCGGCACAATGTCGGTCAGGATCCTTGCAAGCACGGTACTGACTTTCCTGATGTTGCTTGCACTGGCCGGTATTGTTTCATGGAACAGCAGCGGATCACGCAAATAAGGTCAAGCGACAAAAACTTTCCTACTCTCGACCCTCTCTCCCTCCAAATCGAAAATGAGAAAAGACTACCGACTTGAAAAACGAAAATGGGTGATCATCGGTTTTCTCCTTGTCATTGCCTGTATCTACGCCGTAAGACTCTACAGCCTTCAGATCGATGACGGACGCTACAAGGCTTCAGCCGATACCAACGCTTTTCTACGCAAAACCATATATCCGTCACGCGGCCTGATGTATGACCGCAACGGCGAGCTGATCGTGTACAATCAGCCTGCCTATGATGTTATGATGATACCGAGAGACGTACAGGAGTTTGACACTCTCGATTTCTGTCATACTCTCAATATCACCTATGACCAGTTTATGGGCCGTCTCAAGGCAATGAAAGATCCCCGGCAGAATCCCGGATACTCAACCTACACCCCACAGAAACTGATCACTCATCTTTCCGCACAGGATTACGGACGGCTACAAGAAAAACTCTACCGCTACCCCGGTTTCTTCATACAAAAACGCATACTGCGCCAATACAAGCACTCGACAGCAGCCAACGTGCTCGGCAACCTGCGAGAAGTGTCGCAACGCGATATCGAACGTGACCCATATTATCAGCGCGGAGACTACATAGGCGATCTTGGCGTGGAGAAAAGTTATGACGAGTATCTTCGCGGAACAAAAGGAGCAGAAATACTTATACGGGATGTACATGGCCGCATCAAAGGACACTATGAGGACGGCGCACGCGACATAGCCCCTATAAGCGGACGAAACCTGAAGCTGGCCCTCGACCATGAGCTACAGCAATATGCCGAAAGCCTGATGGTGAATAAGATCGGAGCAGTCGTGGCAATCGAACCGGCCACAGGCGAAATTCTGTGCATGGTGTCATCGCCGACCTATGACCCTCTGGCACTTGTGGGACGACAGCGAGGAGAAAATTACTCCCTGCTTAAAGACGATCCTTACAAGCCTCTTTTTGACCGCGCTCTGATGGGAGCTTATCCGCCGGGATCAACATTCAAACCCGGACAGGGTCTAATTCTTTTGCAGGAAAATATCGTTGATCTCAACACAGCCTACCCTTGCTACGGAGGCTTCATTTCGGGCGGCCTCAGGGTCGGATGCCATGGCCATGGCTCGCCTATCACGCTCAAACCGTCGCTACAGACATCGTGCAATGCCTATTTCTGCTGGGGACTGAAAGCGATGCTCGACAACAACCGCCGACGTTATGGATCGACCGGTGCAGCCTTCGAGGTATGGAAGAAACACCTTGTCTCACTCGGCTACGGCTACAAACTCGGAGTGGATCTACCAGGCGAGGGTCGCGGATTTATTCCCAACGAAAATTACTATAACAAAATATACGGTGAAGGACGCTGGAGCGCCAACACCATAATCTCGGTATCTATCGGCCAGGGAGAGATACTGGCGACTCCGTTGCAAATAGCCAATCTCGGAGCAGCCATAGCCAACCGCGGCTGGTTTATAACGCCTCATGTAGTAAAAGAGATTCAGGATACAGTCTTGCCTGAGATATACACAACAAAACGATATCCTACGATCGACCGCCGACATTTTGAAGAAGTAGCCGAAGGGATGCGCATGGCAGTCACGGGCGGCACATGCCGTCTTGCCAACCTTCCTGACATAGAAGTGTGCGGAAAAACCGGAACCGCACAGAACCCCCACGGCAAAGATCATTCGGCATTTCTGGGTTTCGCGCCATATCACAATCCGAAAATCGCTATATGTGTCTATGTGCAGAATGCCGGATTCGGAGCTACCTATGGCGTGCCGATAGGCAGTCTGCTGATCGAACGCTATCTCAAAGGATCAATAGCACCCGAGCGTAAATATATCGAGGATAACATGCTCAATTCCAACACACTGATTTTCTCACCCAAGCAATAGTCAAGCCAACCAGATGAGCTTAGGCACATTATACAGCACAAAACGCAATGACGGGTCACCACTCCGCCACGTTGACTGGGTGACGGTCATAATTTATCTTCTGATGGTTTTAGCGGGCGCGATCTCAATCTACGCAGCAAGCTACGACTTCGACAATGCCTCTATTTTCTCATTTGATGAGTTTTCCGGCAAACAGCTGCGATGGGTGGGGCTATCGCTATTTTTGGGGCTTGTGCTTCTGCTTGTCGACTGGCGAGTATATGAGACCTACGCATGGCCTATCTATATAATACTTGCCGTATTGCTGGCTGCAACGCCTTTGCTGGCTCATGATATAAAAGGGTCCCTTTCATGGATCAAGATAGGGCCAATGAGCATACAGCCAGCGGAGTTCGGCAAATTCGCTACAGCTCTCGCACTTGCCAAACTATTCAGCGGCTACAATTTCCATCTCAATGCCAAGCCTATAAACTACGTAAAGGCTCTGGTGATAATACTTCTGCCGGTCGTTCTCATCCTTGCCCAGAAGGAAACAGGATCAGCACTGGTGTATCTTTCGCTGTTTTTTGTGCTCTACCGCGAGGGCATGAGCGGCATGGTGCTTCTTGGCGCACTCGTAAGTGTAATAATCTTTGTAGTGACTGTAAAATTCACAGAGACAGGACCTCTGGGACTTCCTACCGGAGAGTTTATTGTATATCTGCTTATAATGACTGTCATGTCGGGAATGCTGTGGATCAACTGCCGCCGTCATAATCTGGCACGCAACATCACCCTCGGTTTCATAGCCGTTGTAGCCGGCACGATGCTTCTGTCAGAGTTCACAGGCACAGATCTTCCTGGACAATGGATCTTTATAGGAGCCATAGGAGCCGCCTGTGTCTATTGCCTCTTTGAGCTGATGCACGACTATACCCATAAGCTCATGGTCACTATAGGAACAGCGGCAGCAGCTCTTGCCTTTATGTTTTCGGTAAGCGTCGTATTCAACCATGTGCTTGAACCACACCAGCAGATGCGCATCAAAGTAGCGCTCGGCATCGAAGAGGATCTTCGTGGTGTGGGATATAATGTGAATCAATCTAAAATCGCCATAGGATCAGGAGGACTCGCCGGCAAAGGTTTTCTGCAAGGCACACAGACCAAGCTGAAGTTTGTGCCAGAACAACACACCGACTTTATCTATTGCACCATAGGAGAAGAGGAGGGCTTCATCGGATCAGTCGCCGTGCTCGCTCTATTTCTTGCACTTATACTGCGCGTCATATCTATCGCCGAGCGCCAGCCTACAGTCTTCGGACGTGTCTACGCCTATTGTGTGGCTTCCTATTTCATCTTTCATTTCTGTATCAACATAGGCATGGTCATAGGCCTGTGTCCTGTAATAGGAATACCGCTTCCTTTCTTCAGCTATGGAGGCTCTTCGCTCTGGGGATTTACAATACTGCTGTTCATTCTGCTACGTATTGACGCCGCTCGTCGTGAACGTCACGGCGGACGCTCGTAAACAAATTCTGAAAATAGCGCCTTATAAGCAATTCCCATGCTGGCAAATTAAATAATATGTTGCCTTATCAGAACATAATAAGGGAATTTAGGTTATTAAAGATAAACAGCAACCGTTCATGAAATGTCATAACCACATCAACAGTAAAGATAACATGAAAAAATATTTCCTGCCTGCAATCGCAGCAATAGCCATGCTGGGATCATGCCAGTCAAAAACTACTGCAACCGTCGATAACAACAATGACAATGAAATACAGACGGTATCCCGATCCAGTCAAACAACTTATAAAGGAATGCTGCCGGCAGCCGACTGTCCGGGCATAGAGTACTCGCTCAGTCTTGATGAAGGTAAAAACGGATACATCCTCTCAATGACCTACATCGATGCAGATGGAGCAGGCAACAACAAGACTTTTACATCGGAAGGTGAATTTGAACTTATAAAAAACGACTCAATAAGTTTTTATCTTCTAAAGTCTGCCGACATGAGTGATCCGCAATATTTCAAAATCATAAACGACTCGACATTGCGTATGATCAATTCCGAACTTCAGGAAGCAGAAAGCTGTCTGAACTATGATATAGTCAAAGTAAAAAACTGACATAGTCAACAGCATAACATAATAGAGTGTGGAGGCCGCAAAATTGCGGCCTCCACACTCTATTATGTCTGAATTCAATTTATCAGAGCGATGTGGACGGATAAAGGGCTTCCCACCATGAATCATCGCCTTGCAGATGCTTTGCAAACCAGGCGAAGATAGTGTTCTGCCACATTTCACGTTTATCGGGATCAAGTATATGGTGTTCCTGATCGGCAACTTCCACAAGCGCAGTCTCTTTACCAAGCAATTTCAACGCTGTGAACATCTGGTGGCTTTCAGCCGGCGGAACATTGGGATCGGTGTTACCGTGAAGAAAGAGAATCGGGGTATTGACCTTGTGGGCGTTATAAAGAGGACTCTGCTTCACGTAAAGATCCGGACTTGTCCATGGATAACTTTCGGCCATCGAAGTCTCACTATAGGAATAACCCCAATAGCCTTCTCCCCAATAACTTGTGTGATCGCTTATTCCTGCATGAGATATAGCGGCTGCAAAAAGATCGCTGACCGTCTGAAGATACATGGTCATGAAGCCACCATAGCTTGCTCCTATACAACCGATTTTTTTCTCATCTACAAAAGAATTACGGCGTATGAATTCCTTAGTCCCCTCGATAATATCACGGGCCGGATCAGTACCGGCTGTATTGACGTGACGCGATGAGAACTCCTGCCCGAAACCGGTAGCTCCCGACGGATTGACCACATACACAATATAGCCCATAGCGGCATAAAGATGATGAGGATATCGGGAATGGAAAATACGGGATGTTGGAGAGCAACCGCCATAATAATTCACAATTACAGGATATTTTCTGGCCGGATCGAAATCGGCGGGAAGGATGTAGCGTCCGTTGATAGTATCACCGATCGAGTTTACAAAGTCGAAGTCACACACCTCGCCGAATGCGACATCGGCAAGGGCATCATCGCCCGGAGCGTCGAGCAGACGGCAAGAAGAGCGTTTGCCTCCAAGATCGACAGCGTAGAGACGGTCAGTATTCACCGCACTCTGACCTGTAACTGCAATCACGCTGCCATTACGAGCCACCGAAAAGGCACCCACAGCATCCTCCGGCACATCAATCAGAGTGAATTTACCGTTATCGGGATCAAGGCTGAAAAGATTTATGCAGTCTTTGTCTTCAGCTGTAAAATAAATCATGTTGTCGCCGACACACCAGTCGTATCCCTGAACCGAAGGATTGAAATTACGGGTAGCAGGAATCACTTCGCGCGACGCTATGTCCATGATATAAAGCTGACCGTCGGTCATGCTCGGATAGCGTCCGTTACCGACGTTTTTGCCTACGCCTCCAAGCGATTCCGGACTTCCTGATATGAGTATCCTGGACGCATCAGGCGAGTATTTGGCACCACTCACAAATCCGTCGCCATTTACAAGAGTATCGACAGCCATCGTGTTCAGATTGAGCTGATATATGGAGGTCACAGTCGTAGGACGTTTCTCAAGCCGGCTGCGGCTTACTCCGAAAAGGAGTCTGTCGCCGGACTGAGCCATATCGCAGACCCATGTGTTGTGAGAGCCGAATGTGAGCGGACGATAAAGTCCGGTAGAAAGATCGTAGAGGGCAATACCTGAACGGTTGCGCCATCCCGGCTGACGGTCATCGGGCTCGATGATACGGTATATGCGCTTATCCTCCTCCGGTCCCTGCTCTCTTGTATAGTAGACAAGATAACGACCGCCGGGAACAGGTGTGAACCGACCCTCCGGCAGATTTGACGCCACTACCCCGCGTGAGGCTGTTACAGGATCAAATGTGATGTATTCCCGTATGCCATCGGGACGTGTCTGTACACTCCAAAGCAGATCGGAGTCGTCAAGCCAGTTCCAAGAGCCATCAGGGAGCTGATCGACAACCACCTTTCCTCCATCTTTCATCTCACGCACTTTTGTCACCTGACGAGTACGCTTGTCATTGCCTGTTGTAGTGTAAGTCACAGTAGCATACTTGCCGGAAGGCGATACTTCTGTTCCGGTGACGCGGGTGCAGTAGGCAATATCATCAAGACGGAAACTGCGGCCACCATCGGGCTGTGTCAAAGACATCTGCGACCGGTCTGCAGTGGTAAGAACCACTTTAACAGAGTCTCTGCTATCGGGACGCGATATATATTTCAGGGTGATCTCACGTGAGGCGGGTGTGAGCTTCATCGTGTTGCCTTCCACAGGTTTCCCATCGACAAGAATCTGACAATCTGAAAGTCCGGTCGCCAGGGTCACCTCAGCATAACGCTTGTTAACAAGCGGAAAACTCAGAAAATTTAGAGCAACCCCTTCGGTTGATCCCGGTGCGATTTCTCCGCTCCATGAACTTGCCGGAAGAGCGTCGAGATTGACATGATAGCGAAGAGCCGACTTCACGTCGTAGGGACGCGACTTGACATCAAGAGTATCAATCATCACAGGCGCCCCGACAACAACCGGTCCACGATATGTAAACTCTTTCACTTCCACCGATTCAGCCAACGCCGACAGCGAAGTCAAAGCAGCAAGCAGCGATAATGAAAATTTCATGGTTTATGTAAAAAACAAAATTTATTTCCGACGTATATAACCGGCTATCCAAGCACCGACCTCGGCTGTTCCGTAAACAGCTCCGCCCGGAACCTGAATCTCCGGAGTGCGCACCTCCTGGTCAAGCGAAGCCTCGACAGCCTCACGGACAAGAGCGCCCTCCTCTTTCATATCAAAATATTCAAGGAGCATCGCAGCCGAAAGAATCTGTGCTATCGGATTGGCTATATTTTTTCCGGCAGCCTGCGGCCACGAACCATGTACAGGCTCAAACAATGGAGTCTTTTCGCCAGTCGATACCGACGGCAGAAGTCCCATAGAGCCTGATATGACGCTTGCCTCGTCGGTGAGTATATCGCCGAAAGTGTTTTCAGTGACCATAACATCGAAGAAACGCGGATCGACAACCATGCGCATTGCCGCATTATCGACAAACATGTAGTCGGTTGCCACATCAGGATAACGCTCAGCGACTTCCTGCGCCACTTTTCGCCATAAACGACTTGAAGCCAAAACATTCGCCTTGTCAACCACCGTGAGATGGCGGTTTCGGCGACGGGCATAGCCATAGGCTGTCTCAAGTATACGCTCAATCTCGGCACGAGTATAGGCATTAGTGTCATAAGCTCGCTCGTCGCTTTCGTATTTCTCGCCGAAATACATACCACCGGTAAGCTCACGAACACACACAAAGTCGGCACCCTCCACTATCTCCTGCTTGAGCGGCGACATGTGAAGAAGACACTTGAACGTCTGCATAGGACGTATGTTGGCATACAGTCCGAGTTTCTTACGCATGGCAAGCAGCCCCTGCTCGGGACGCACTGTAGCCGATGGATTATTGTCGTACTTCGGATCGCCTACCGCCGAGAAAAGCACTGCATCAGACCGCAGACAAAGCTCATAGGTCTTTTCAGGAAACGGATCGCCACAATCATCGATCGCTGCAGCCCCGACCAGTCCGTATTCAAAACTGAATGTATGGCCGAACCTGTCGGCGACCGCTTCCAGCACAGCCACTCCCTGACGTGATATTTCAGGACCGATGCCGTCTCCGGGAAGCACTGCTATTTTCAGATTGCTCATTGTTGCAACTATTTTATTTTCCATTGGCACTCTCAAACGCAGCGGTGTCATCACGGCGTGTGAGCAGGTACTCTATATCATCGAGACCCTGTGCAAGGCACTGTTTTTTATATGGGTTTATATCGAAGCTCTCCTGATCGCCGGTGGCAAGATTAGTTATAGTCTGTGCCTCAAGGTCGACACGCACGCTGGTCTTCGGATCATCCTCTATCGACCGGAACAAAGAAGCAAGAAAATTCTCGCTTACTGTCACAGGCAGCACAAAAGAGTTCAACTCGTTATTTCGGTGAATATCGGCAAAAAAACTCGATACAACAACCCTGAAACCATAGTCATGAATAGCCCAGGCGGCATGCTCGCGCGACGAACCGCAACCAAAATTTTTGCCTGCGACAAGCACCTGGCCAGAGTATACAGGGTTATTGAGCACAAAATCCTTCACAGGATTACCGTCCTTGTCAAAACGCCAGTCGCGGAACAGGTTTTCACCAAACCCTTCCCGCGAAGTAACTTTGAGGAAACGTGCGGGAATAATCTGGTCGGTATCGACATTCTCCATCGGAAGCGGGACACACGTCGATGTCACTACAGAAAATTTCTCTTTCATATCGACTGAAGTTTACGTGGATCTGTTATTACACCTGTCACGGCGCAGGCAGCAGCCATAAGAGGCCCTGCAAGTACTGTACGGGCACCGGGGCCCTGACGTCCCTCGAAATTTCGGTTGGAGGTCGATACCGCCAGTTTGCCCGCCGGAACCTTATCGTCATTCATTGCCAGACAAGCCGAACATCCGGGCTCACGCAATTCAAATCCGGCTTCCTCAAGCACTTTGTCGATGCCTTCGGTCTTGATAGTCTTCAGCACAGCACGCGAACCAGGTACAAGCCAGGCAGTCACATTCTCAGCTTTGTGACGCCCTTTGACAACCGATGCAAATGCGCGGAAATCTTCCAGACGGCCGTTAGTGCAGCTACCGAGAAACACGTAGTCAACCGGTGTGCCTTCAAGCGACTGCCCTTCTTCAAATCCCATGTAATCGAGAGCCTTTCGCCATGAAACTGCAGCAGCCGCATCGTCGGGAGTGTCGCAAGCGGGAACTTTCTCGCTTATACCGATACCCATGCCCGGATTGGTACCGAATGTGAGCCGAGGCTCGATGTCAGCGGCCTCAAACTCAACCTCCCGGTCAAAGACCGCATCATTATCACTAGGGAGTGTACGCCATTCAGCGACAGCCTTTTCCCATGCTTCTCCTTTGGGTGCGAAATCACGCCCCTTTATGTATTCATAGGTTTTCTCGTCAGGAGCTACCATGCCGCCGCGTGCACCCATCTCGATCGACATGTTGCAAAGTGTCATGCGTCCTTCGATGGAAAGAGACTCAACAGCCTCCCCGGCATATTCTACAAAATATCCTGTGGCCCCGCCTGTACCCAGCCGGGCTATGATGTAGAGCGCAATATCTTTGGCCGTAACGCCAGGATTGAGGACTCCATTGACTTTCACACGCATAGTGCGCGGTTTCGGCTGAAGGATACATTGTGTGGCAAGCACCATCTCGACTTCGCTTGTGCCGATACCGAATGCCACCGCACCAAGAGCACCGTGGGTAGAAGTATGGCTGTCACCGCATACAAGGGTCATACCCGGCAGCGTCAGACCGTTTTCCGGTCCTATCACATGTATGATACCATTACGCTCATGGCCTAAACCGAAGAGAGTAAGACCAAACTCCGCTGCGTTGCGTCCAAGAGTCTCTATCTGATTGCGCGATACAGGGTCAACGATTTCCCTGTCCTGTCCTGAAGTAGGCACATTGTGGTCGGGCGAACAATAGGTACGGTCCACACGATATACGCCAAGACCGCGACGACGCAAGCCGTCGAAAGCCTGCGGACTCGTCACCTCATGACAATAATGGCGGTCGATATACAACTGGTCGGGGCCCTGAGGAATGTGGTTAACCACATGGGCATCCCAGATTTTGTCAAAAAGAGTCTTTCCCATTACATTGCGGTTATTTCACAAACTTGTTTATCGCATCAATATATGCCTCGGCACTTGCGGCGATAATATCGGTATTGGCAGAGAAACCGTAATAATGGTTTCCGTCATGCTCGACTGTCATATGCACCTTGCCCACATCATTGCTGCCCTTGTTTATGGCCTGTATAAGGAACTCCTTGACAGTAGTGGTGCGTCTCACAATCTGCTTTATGGCAGTAAGAGCGGCATCGACAGGACCGTTCCCACTCGAACAAGCCTCGAATTTCTCCCCGGCGATATCGATTCCGACACTTGCCACCGACTTGATACCTACCCCCGAAGTGACCTGCAAGAAGTCAAGCGTGATGCGGCGTTTGGCCTTACGATGTTCACCGGCAAGCATGAGCACATCGTCGTCGTTGATCTCTTTTTTTCTGTCAGCCAGTTTCAGGAATGATTCATAGGCCTTGTCGAGATGCTCTTTGTCAAGATCCACACCAAGCACGTGCAGACGATGTTTAAGTGCCGCACGGCCACTACGTGCTGTAAGTACGATCGAGTTCTCGTCTACACCTACATCTTTTGGATCGATTATCTCATAGCTCTCGCGCTTCTTGAGAACTCCGTCCTGATGGATGCCTGACGAGTGTGCGAAAGCATTACGCCCCACAATGGCCTTGTTGGGCTGTACCGGCATATTCATGAGGCTCGACACCAGACGGCTGACTCCATATATTTTTGTGGCATTGATGTTAGAATCTATGCCGAGTTCCTTGTGACTGCGGAAAGCCATGACAACTTCCTCAAGAGAAGTGTTGCCGGCACGCTCACCGATACCGTTTATTGTCACTTCGGCCTGACGCGCGCCATTGACAATTCCCGCTACGGTATTGGCCGTAGCCATGCCAAGATCATTATGGCAATGTGTGGCGATTGTGACTTTATGTATGCCGTTTACATTCTCCATGAGATATTTGATCTTCTCGCCGAATTCCCATGGCATACAATACCCTGTGGTATCAGGAATGTTGATCACCGTGGCACCTGCATCAACCACAGCCTGCACAACTCGTGCAAGATACTCGTTTTCAGTGCGTCCGGCATCCTCGGCATAGAACTGCACGTCCTCCACATAGCGCTTGGCATAGGCCACACATGCCCGAGCACGTTCGAGAATATCCTCACGGTTTGAGTTAAACTTATATTTTATATGGTAGTCAGAAGTACCGATACCTGTGTGTATGCGTCCTCGTTTGGCATATTTAAGCGCATCGGCAGCCACACGTATGTCATTTTCCACAGCGCGGGTCAGCGCGCATATCGTCGGCCAGGTCACAGCCTTGGATATCTCTACCACCGAATTGAAATCACCCGGCGACGACACCGGAAATCCGGCTTCAATGACGTCTACTCCAAGTTCTTCAAGCGCTTTTGCAACCTCAATCTTTTCTACTGTGTTGAGCTGGCATCCCGGCACCTGCTCACCATCGCGAAGAGTTGTATCAAATATAAATAATCTGTCACTCATTACCTATGGATTTGAAGATTTAAGCTGCAAAATTAATCATTTTATAATCAAATCACAAATTTTCGGCAGATTCAAGCACCTTTCTGACCACTCTGAAAGTTGCTTTAGGAGCATCACTCCAGAAATCGGAGTACTGGGCAATATTGTCGCCTGCCCCTGGTGTGTCACTAACCACCCTTATAGCGGCAAACGGAACATTATTGAGATAACAAGTCTGGGCAATAGCTCCCGATTCCATATCCACAGCCATGACATCGGGGAAATTTCCACGCAGGAAATCAACATCCTCGACTGTCGAGATAAATTTATCAGATGAACAGATAAGTCCTTTCTTCACACATTCATCTTCCTCTACACCCAGATCTTTGGTAATGAAATAGAGCGGACAATCGGCTGCCTCGCCCCACATTGTGCCCGGGCCGCACCACACATCACCATAGACAACCCTGTCGGCCACAACCACATCAAGAATTCCGGCACGGCCACCGGCTCCTCCGGCCACGCCGCTGCTCAGAATAAATCCGGGTTTGAAACGGTCAATCATCGCCTGAGCGGCAAGAGCGGCATTCACTTTTCCGATACCGCTTTTCATGACTACTATCTCGCGTTGACCTATGCCTCCGCAATAGAATCTGAAACGTCCGTCGACAAATTCTCTGACGTCGTCGACCATTGGCAAAAGGAGTTCAAGCTCCTTGTCCATTGCAACTATAATTCCTATCATAAAACGATCTGTGTCGAAGTTACTTCCTCCCCCATAAACATTGATGCGAGATTGTCAAATTTAGCCGGATCCTCGGTCGTGACATATCGGACAACGGCACCACGGGAGCAACAGTGCTCAATTTCAGGATGACGGCACAAATAGTCCTCCAGACTGGCTGCCACGATCTCACCTTGTGAGACTATCCCCGTTCCCTCTGGCAAATATTTTCTTATTTTATCGACAAGCAAAGGATAATGTGTACATCCGAGAATCACAGTATCTATCTCAGAATCTGACATCATAAGACTGTCGACATTTTTTTTGACGAAATAATCGGCTCCCGGTCCTCCGGCCTCCCCGTTTTCTACAAGCGGAACCCACATAGGACACGCCTGACCGCTGCAACTAAAAGAAGGATAAAGTTTATGTATCTCCATGTCATAGGATCCTGACGCGATTGTGCCAGGAGTACCGAAAACTCCGATATGGCCGCTGACGCTCAATGAGCGTAGCACCTCCACCGTCGGACGTATCACGCCGAGAACTCTCCTGCCGGGAGCCATAGCAGGAAGATCGACCTGCTGAATTGTGCGCAGTGCTTTGGCTGAAGCTGTATTGCAGGCCAGTATGACCAGGTGGCAACCTTGTTCAAAAAGATATCTTACAGCCTCAAGTGTAAAACGATACACTATGTCAAACGAACGCGTGCCATAAGGGGCACGCGCATTGTCGCCAAGATAGAGATAGTCATAAGCGGGAAGCTGCCTTACAATTTCCCGTAACACAGTCAGGCCACCATAGCCGGAATCAAAAATCCCGATCGGCCCGACTTCATTTATTTCTTTGGATTCCATACCGGAATTGTGAAATTAAACTCAAGCCCGCCTTCTTCACGGTTTCGCACATTGATCGTTCCTCCCATATTGATAAATGTAGACTTTACAATAGGGAGTCCAAGACCGGTGCCGCCGGTTTTGCGTGAGCGACCGCTGTCAATGCGGTAAAAACGGTCAAAAAGGCGAGGCAGATGCTCCGCGCCTACACCCTGACCATTATCATAAAATACAAATGAGTAATGTGACGAAGTCTTGCCGGTGAAGATAACACCCATCTCCGTGCCTTTTGAATAAGCCACGGCATTTTTTACAAGATTCATCAAAGCCGCGCTTATCAGTGTCTCGCTGCCACACACGATGCAATGAGCCGGAACATCGTAGATAAACGTCATGTCACCGCCGATGCCACTGTCATCAATTTCATCGGTAAGATCAGCAAGAAGAATGTTCATATCTACCTCACGCGGAGTTATCATGCCGCCGGCCTCGTCAAGACGGGTCAGTGTAGACAGGTCGTCGAGCATTGTGCACAGTCGTTCGACATGCTGCTGGGTCTTGCTCAGAAAATGCTGACGTGATTCAACATCCATCTCAGGGTTATCGACCAACGTGTCGACATAACCGCGGACAATTCCGACCGGAGTCTTCAATTCGTGCCCGATATTATTGGCCAGCTGGCGTTTGACTCTTATCTTTTCTTCAGTTGCCCGCAAAGCTATCCTGTGTTCCCTGTCATGTGCGGCCATCGCCTCACGACGTGCCTTATAAATATCAATGATCTGGCGGGAAATATCACCAAGCTCATCATTGGGAAAACGGCCCGTATCTTCAAATGTGTCATCGTCACTCGCAGCCTTATCGGCAAAATCACGCAGAAGCATGATATTGCGGGCCTGATGATAAGCGGCAAAGTAAACCACCAGTGTAGCTCCCGTAGCCAGAAGCAACAGGAAAAACCAATAGCCTGAACTTTCTTTCACAAACCTGCCGACAGAGACGTTGTAAGGCAGTGCTACCATCACCTTCATTTCATGACCGGGAGAAAATTTCTCATGATATGAAACAAAATCATCTCTTCTGGCAAGATCTCCATCGGCACTCAACGGCTCGCCGAGATTACGTATAATCTCACCTGTGACCGGATTGATTATTGTCACACGTATGCCATCAAGATCCGACCCTCCGTAATATTGCTCGATAAATTCAATAAACGTGTCGAAATCCAGATTTTGCTCATACATGTATATAAAGCGGTCGGCGATAAGCACCAGATCGCTATGGACAGTCTCACGTATATAATTCTTTTCGCGTTTGTAGGAATATATGGCCATCACGGTGATGGTGGCCCATATCAGCAACGCCGTCGGAACAAATATACGAAGCCTGTAGTTCAGTCTAAATTTCTTCCTGGAACCCATAACCAAAACCAAGCCGGGTGACGATATGAGCCCCGTAATCGCCAAGTTTCTTACGCAGACGCGCCATATTGGTGTCAATAGCACGGTCAGTCACGACAACATCGGTTCCCCATATATTGGCGATCAGCTCTTCACGTGAATAGATGCGGTTACGGTGAGTCAGGAAAAAGGTAACGATATCCAGCTCTTTCTTTGTAAGACGCACAAGTTCTCCGTCGATAGTGCATGACTTTGTGTTGCGGTTCAGGCGCAGCCCTTTGAACACGATATCAGGTTCGTGATGTTCATTGGCATTGTGCTGTGGCGTCACTGCCGGCTGATGATACTGAGGCTGTACCGGAGGCGTGACAATGCGTGTCATATTGCTGCTGACATAGCGGGTGGTATCATAACCCGGCTGACTCACACCTGTACGTCTGAGCACAGCTTTGACACGTGCTATGACCTCGCTGATCACAAATGGCTTTGTTATGTAATCGTCGGCACCGATATTAAGACCCATCACAGTCTCGTCTTCGCCATTGAGGGCCGAGCAGAAAATAATCGGCTTATACTCCAGGGCCGGGTTGTTTTTCAATTTCTTAGCGAAATCAAAACCACTCAGCCTGTCCATCATGATATCGACTATAAACAACTGATATGGCACGAGATCCATCTCTAATGCCTCTTCGGCACTATAAGCGCAGTCAGCCTCATATCCCTCTTTCTCGAGATTAAACTTAAGAATTTCACAGATTGACTCTTCGTCGTCGATTACCAATATCTTTGTCCTCATATATTATATGATATTTGACTCTGTTTAGGTTTTGGTTACAAGTTCATACTTTTCCTTGTAAAGATATGCATTAGAAGCATTTTTATTGCGTTAAAACTTGTTAACACACATCCTGTATACGGTAACAGCATGTTTTTTGGCTCACGATACAAAGTAGACCCATGCACAAGTTTGTTATATTTGCATTGCCATACACACTCTCCCACCCCAACATTACCGATTTTAATGAAACTGACAAAAACAACAGCTCTCGCTGAAAAAATAAACTCCCTCGCTGCTAAAGGCCACCTTCAGGAAGCGTTCTCCAACCTTCACGCTCTCACAGAAGCCGCTATGCAATGGGACCTGACCGAAAAAGCCAACGATCTGGAACGCACATACCGCTATCTGCTGCAATATGCAATGGCCGACACCGACGACCCGTCGCGTGCCGAAACTCTCGACGGGATCACCGACGGAATCATATCGGTCGTGGACCAATGCACCCGACGAGCCCGGCTCGACGACAATTCACCGAACCTCTACTACAGCACTCTACGCTATGAGAAGCTGCAACCCGACAGTATCACGTCACTAATAGGTAATTACACAGAGCAGGCTTCGTCAAATGTATTCGGCGACATTTTGGGCAACAGCACATCGAAAACCGCCAAAGAAACATTGGAACTTCTGGAGCGGCGCATATTCAACCGCATCTGGACTACATTTCCCCTTTCACGGGCCGACTCGACGGCTATTTCCGACGCTCTGCGCTCGCCTCTGCTTCCTACAGGCTTCAAGATCCTGCTTATCTCATCGGTGATGCTCGGGTCACTTGAATTCTTTGAAACGGCAAGAATCAGGCTGCTTCTTGAATTCTACAGCGAATCAAAGGATATCAATCTGCGTCCGGTCGCACTTACGGCTGCCATAACCGCTATGTTACGGCAACCTTCACGCACTGCGTCACCATCGGTCCGCGCACTTACACATTCGATGGCATCAACCGACAGAGCGTCCTTCGAAAACGACCTACGCATAGTCATAACCGAACTTGCCCGCACACGCGACACCGAGCGCATCAACCAAAAGATGCGCGATGAAGTCATGCCAACAATCATGAGTATGCGGCCAAAATTCCAACAACGGTTCACCGATAACGACTTCTCGGATCTTACTGACCCCGAACAATCACCGGAGTGGATGGATATGCTCGACAAAAGTGGACTGTCTGACACTTTCCGGGAATTATCGGAAATGCAACAGGAAGGCGCCGATGTGATGATGAGCACATTCATCCACCTAAAGTCGTTCCCTTTCTTTAATGATGTTGCCAACTGGTTTCTTCCGTTCGACACGTCGCACTCATCGGTTGTAGCCGCTGCCGATCATTCATCACCTATCGCACGCATGATAGCAGCCTCACCAATGCTATGCGACAGCGACAAATATTCCATGGCATTCTCGCTGACTATGATGCCTTCGGCTCAACGCGACATGATAGCCTCACAGCTTGAGGCACAGAAAGCCGACATTGATGCAATTACCGCCGACATAATAAACAGGGACGAAAACGACACAAAAGCCGTAGTCAACCGCTACGTGCGCAATCTGTACCGCTTTTTCAAACTCTATAGGCGCAAGGGCGAATTCAACGATCCGTTTGCCTCGATGCCTTCGGCATTCGACATCCCTGCGATTGCCCCGTGCCTACGCTCGACTGAAACAATCAGCGATCTTGCCGAATTCCATTTCACACATCAGATGTGGAGCGACGCATTGCGTCTCTTCAACGAACTGGATACAGTAGCTCTTCCCGATGCGGCTTTCTATCAGAAAATCGGATTTTGCTACCAGAATCTCGGAGATCTAAACAGTGCGCTCGACTATTATCTGCGTGCCGAACTGCTCGACTCCACAAGCATGTGGACCCTACGCCGCATAGCATCCTGCTCACGAGCCACAGGCCTGTGGCAGCAAGCTCTCGACTATTACATGCGCATAGACGGCAAGGATCCCGACAAACCCTCCACCACGCTGGCCATAGGCGAATGCCTTACCGAACTTAACCGATATGCCGATGCTGTGAAAACACTCTACAAAGCGGCATATCTCAAACCTGACTCAATGCCTGCACTCCGAAGGCTCGCATGGGCGCTGCTGCTCAATGGCGATCTCGAAAACTCACGCCGGCAGTATCAGAAAGTCATTCAGGCTTCACCGTCACCGGCCGACTACATCAACATGGGGCACATATACCTCATAGAGCACAACTATTTTGACGCGGCAAATGCCTATAAGCTCGCAATGACTCTCGGCGACATGACTCCGAATCAGCTTGTCGAAACCGTCGAAACCGATGTGCCTTATCTCACAAAGGCGGGTGCCGACAGCCATGTCATACCGCTGCTTCTCGACCATATCCTATACGACTTGAACTAAAAATTACATATATCAGTACACATCATTTAAAAATCAACCTCAACATGGTCATACAACGCTGGCAATCTGTTTTTCTGCTTCTCGCAGCCGTATTCATGGGCGCCTACAGCTTTCTTCCGGCCGCGACACTCTACGACAGCCCCGACATCATCACCGTTTTTCCAATCGATTTCCCTGGCAACTTTATAGGTAATATTATCATTGCTTTGTTTCTGCTCGTGACGATATTCATGTATCGTAACACACGCCTGCAGCGGCGCATGGCAATTACTGCAATAATACTTATCGTCATCTCTGCCGCGACCGGCCTGTTTGCAATCGGGCCGTTACACGGCACTGAACCAAAAATCACATTTGGATTCAGCGCCTGTTTCCTACCGCTGGCACTTATACTGACGCACATGGCTTACCGACGCATTCTCGCCGACGAGAAACTGCTGAGATCCTACGACCGTCTGCGCTGACTTTCAAAAACTACCTGATCAATAAAACCAATCACCATGAAAACTAAAAGCACATTATGGCGGGCTTTGTCGCTCGCCATTTTTTTCACACCTGCAATCGCAGGCGCAATCCAGATCAAAGACAAGCCCCAGACACGTGAATGCATCACCCACCTGACATTTGACCGTACAGCAATCGATTTCGGCCACGTCGACCGCATGCAGGCAGCCGACAGAATAGCCCGTGCAGCCGACACCATATCATTTTGTCGCGGATTGCAAGGAAACGCGCTTGATCTCACCGATGAGGTAGCAAACCGCATACCGGTCATTCTCGACAAGTCACAGACGCCCGACTATACACGGTCATTCTCTTTCTCGATATGGATACAGACAAAACCGGGCGCAAGGCAAGGCACACCGATAATGACCAACAAGAAAGTCTATCGCCCCGGTCTTGAAGTGCATCGCGAGTACCGTAACATCTGCGACGAGGCAGAATTCTACGACCAGAGCAAGACACCCGGCCTCATCCTTGGCACTACCGATCTCGGCGGATGGTATCTGCACCTCTGCGACAGCGCCACATGGTATTCCTACACGCCGACTGTAGAACGGCAGCGCATCAACGACGGACGATGGCACAACATAGCCGCAAGCATCGACCTCGACAACAGCGAGATGTGGCTATACTTCGACGGACGCAATGTTGCGGTCTATAATATTCCTGAGCTTACTTCGGCCGAAGGTGTGCTTCCTACATTCATCGGCGGTTCAGGGGAGTACACCGAACGCGGACACAACTACTCGCGTGGCGAACGCAACGCCTTCAACGGCCGTATCGACGAGGTAAGGATATGGGACCGTGCCGTAGGCAGCGAAGAGATAGCAGCCGAATATGCGCAATATTTCCCGTCAATGTCGGCGGTACTCGACGAGTTGCCCGTTGACCGACTCAGAACCCAGGTATGGAACATCTGGCACGGCGGAGCACGCTTTGGCCAGCACGTAGGTCTCACCCGCACAGCCCAGGTGCTTAAAAACGCCAACGCTGATCTCATAGGTCTTGTAGAGACCTACGGTTCAGGTGCCATTCTGGCTGACTCACTCGGTTATTATTACTATCTTATAAGCGACAATCTTAGCATACTCAGCCGCTATCCCATAAAGTCGACAATAAAGCTCTACAAACCACAGCGCTCGGGTGGAATAATCGTCGATCTTCCAGCCGGAAAAGAAGTTGCATTTTTCGATATCTGGCTCGACTGGCATTGGGAAACCGATTCCATCCGTTCAGCCGATATCCGCGGCATAGCTCCGATACTGTCGGAATACGCGGCAAATGCCGACAAAGTTCCTGTTATCGCTGTAGGAGACTATAACTCAGGCTCTCACCTCGACACTCTCGGATATCGTGTTTATGGAAGCAACCGCATAGACAACCCCGAAATTTCCTGGCCGTCGAAAGTTATGGTAGATGAACTCGGCTTCACCGACAGTTTCCGCCGAATGTATCCCGACTCACAGCTATACCCCGGTTCCACCTGGACTCCGTTATACAACGGAATGAAAAACATCACACCAAACCGTGTCGATTTCATATACTACAAAGGCGCGGATCTGAAGCCTTACTTTTCCGAGACATTCTCCCACCACGGAGTGGCATGGCCGTCGGATCACGCAAGCGTGATAACCGATTTCTTTATCCGGTAATACGTTTCACCGAAAAACAGAAAATAAATAAGCGCCCAGGCATTGCCAAGGGCGCTTATTGTTTCATTACCGAATCAGAACGGACGGCGTCCACCTGGAGGAGGTCCCATCGGGCCGCCATGACCGGCTCCGCGGTTGCCTCGGCCTCCGGGAGTGTTGCCCTGTCCGAACGTGTTGAAACGATAGGTAAACGTAACCATGAAGTAACGCGTCAGGGAATTGTACTCCGTATCATCGATATAGTTGGCGGTCACGCTTCGCTGAACATTCTGGTTCTGCTGCAACAGGTCATAGACCTTGACTGCAACCGTAGCCGACTTGCCTGCGAGGAACTGGTAGGCAACCTGTGCGTTCCACATCCAGTAGTTCTGATCGTAACCCGACGAATATCCCGATGATGCCGTGTAGTTGACATCGGTGCTCAGCACCAGGCCGAAATTGGTATACCATGTGCCGTCAAACATACCTCCATAGTTATGCACAAGCATATTGGAGTTGGATGTCGGTATAGTGTTCCATGTCTTCTGCAGACGATAGTTTGGTCGCAGCGACAAGTCAAGATTGCCGGGACGATAGGAAATAGAGAACATTTCGGCGAACATGAGCGAGCGCGAAGTGTTTTTCAACGCCTTGCCGTCCTCCATGTTACTCGACTGCTGGAATCCTACGTTCTGATTGAAATTGGTGAAGATATGATTGTTGAGCTGCCAGTTTTTGTTGCGCAGCGGCATCGAAAACATATTCATCAGTCGGCCGCTCCACACACCGTTCACATTCTCATAGGTTGTGTAGCGTCCACCGGTATTCTTATCATAATCGGTGCGCGACACTATCGAGTTCTGCGACAGCGAGAAGTCACCCATTACCATCACCGAACGCTGTGTCTCGGCATTGAAGTCCTGGAAACGCACATTCATGCTGTGGTTAAACGACGGACTCAGGTTAGGATTACCCTGAATAATGTTGAGCGGATTGGAAGTGTCGGCTACCGGCTGCAACTGACGCATCGAAGGTGCGCTTGAACGGCCGTTGTACATCACCTGCAACGAGCGCATTCCGCTCCATTTATAACGGTAACGCATGAACGGCGCATAGTTCCAGTACCACTTTTCGGGTATCGAAGCCTTTGAGCCGGTGAGTTCCTCTCCACGCGACATCTGCGGCACAAGCGACATGCCCACCTCAAGGTTGGCCGATTTCGACACTTTCCGGTAACCGGCACGTATCTCCTGATTGAAATATTTATAGCGGTATTGGCTCGACAGATCATCCATCGGCACAGCCTCGTTGTTACCCCATATCGGCTGCGGCACTTTGTAAAGCGTGTTGTTGAGCAGATATTCCCAGTAATTGTCAGTGCTCAACGATTCGGCATTGAGCTGTGTCACGATCTTGTCTGAATTGTTCCAGCGCATAGTAGCGTTGTAAGACAGCGTCAGGAAATTACCGTTTTTGGCATCACCGATAGGCTCGGTCCAGCTCATGCGGCCACCCACCGAGTTATTCCAGTTGTGGTTTTTAGTGTACTGATCGTATGATTCCCAGTCCGAAGCGTCCTCCTCGGTCATTTCATAGAGATACTTATAGTAGCTGTAGTCGGTCGAGTTCTCATGTACATTGCTCATCGAGTAGTTGCCGAACACCGAGAACGAGCGGCCTCGTTTCTGCTTGAAATTGTGTGTGTAGATCAGTCGTCCGCCGGCCTCATACGATGTGCCATCCGAAAGCGACCGTGTCAGATTCTCATTCTTACCGTCGGTGTGGCTGAAATTATCGCGCCACGAGTCATTGGTGTTATATGAAAAACGTGGACGGAAGTCGATTTTATTGAATGAATCAGGATTCCACTCCACACGGAAATCGGCGCGCAGATTGTGCCCTTTGTCGGTAGCGTCGTCAAGTGAGCTGGATGAATATGAATCCTTGCCAAGCAGATAGTCGCGATTCTGGCGCGTGTGTGTGTTTCGGTTGCTGTGGCTGTACATCACGTTACCGCCCACTCTTATTATTTCCTCCTTACCTATATTGAAGTTAAGGCCGAAAGCCTGAGAGTTGTTGATGCCGCGATTGCCTCCGAAACGGGCGAAACGGTTTCCGTTGCTATCGGTAAATCCGAGCTCGTTCACGTTGTTGGCATTTCCGAGAAGAGTGATCTGGTTGCCGTTCCAGAAGCGATTGAGATTGAAATTGGCCGTATAACGGTCATCGGTGCCATATCCTGCAAGCACTGTACCGAAATAACCCTGCTGCATTCCCTTTTTCACAGTAAGATTGATCACCGTCTCGTCATCACCGTCATCAACACCGGTCAGACGGGCAAGATCGCTCTTGCGGTCGACCACCTGAAGTTTGTCAACCATGTCGACCGGCAGATTCTTCGATGCCACCTTAGGGTCATCGCTGAAAAACTCCTTGCCGTCGATAAGTATTTTCGACACAGTCTTGCCGTTGGCTGTGATAGCGCCGTCGCTACCTACCTCCACTCCGGGCAGACGCTTCAGCAGGTCCTCCACCACTGCATTAGGTTGTGTCGTGTAGCTGTCGGCATTGTACTCAACTGTATCCTGCATCACTTTCACCGGTGTCTTCACCGCCACAACCGAGGCCTCGTCAAGCATGATCGAGTTCTCGCTCATCGCCACTTTCAGGTCCTTTACATTGGCACCCTTCACAGTTATATCAACAAATGACTTATTATAACCGAGATAAGTAGCTTCGACGATATATTTTCCGTTTACAACATTCTGAAATGCAAAAGCACCGTTCATGTCAGCAGCCCCTCCCTTGTAGAAAGTGCTGTCCTTGGCGTGAAGCAGCCTCACTGTGGCGTCGGGCAGACCACTGCTGTCGTTTCCGTCCACTACGGTGCCTTTTACAGTATAGGCCATTGCAGGGAGACCGGCCGGCAACATCACCGCCGCCAATACCCACAACTTGGTTAACGTTTTACTTGTTAATGACATATTATGTTTTCTTATATATTTTCTTCTGGAATTGTACCGTCATTTTCCTTTTTGACAGACGCAGTCGTTCACCTGTACCGTCTTGGCAACGGCACATATTTTCCTCTCCGACAACCCCACGGCATCCCGTCAAATCACGGCACACCATCGGCTGTCAGCTTTTTCTACTGCTGTCTATTTATCGGCAAACTTCCCCGTTTCCCCCTATATAAATCCCCTTTATTCCTGATTTAAAACCTCAATACCGGGAGCTGTCTGTTTTTTATCACGTCGGCGTCCCTGATCATGTTTGGGCGCATTACCGGCTTTAAGCCGCCTGTGCTTGTCCATAAGCCCGCGGTTAAACTTCCAGTCAGCTCCTTTGAATTTGAAAAGCTGTTCAGGAGTGAGCACTTTCTTGAATTCGTTATAAGCTTTCTGCTCTATTTCACCTTCCTTCTGCTTTTGCTCAAAAAGCACATAGGCAGCCTTTTCATAATCCTCGGCTGTAGCCTTATCTCCTTTTTTTCTTATCTCATCCTCCAGACGACGGGCGTTCCGGTTTGCCTCGCCCATTTCATCCTCCATCCTGTCAAGAATCCTGAAAAAATCTTCTTTCTGACTTTCATTCAGATTAAGCTCCCGCACCATGAACCGGTGTTTGAACTCACGCACCTCTTGAAACCATTTCTCAAAATCAGCCTTATCGTCTCCGCCCGGAAACTCCGTTTCAGCAGCCATAGCCGGCATTCCGATCAGCAAGGTCAGCAAAAAAACTTTAAAAACCTTCATTATCTTTTATTCCTTATAAATCTTCAAAATCAGTTGCATCGAGACCCGATTCCCACATATCATCGAGTATCTCGGCCTCACTCATGCTGTCGCCAAGATAGTCCTCGACAAACTCCTGATTGCTCAACGCGGCAATCATCACCGGATTACGATCTATGCGCATATCCAACGAATCGGTCTCCCCCATAAGCCCAAACATCTTTGTCATGCAGAACACTCCGGCAAACATGGCGGCCATGTAGACATAAGGCCTTACACGCATCCACAGCGAGCGTTTCTGTTGAGCATAAGCCTTTTCGGGAGCCTCGGCCTCCAGATTCAGCGGAAGCATTCCCTCCATGCGGGTCGCGAAATCGGCGAAATACCCCTCTGGCACGGTCATGCCATCGTTTCTGCCTATGCGCTCAAGCACTTCCGGAAGTTTCTCTCCGGCATTTCGGCTATTATATTTCTTATTATTTTCCACTGTTCTGACTTTTATATTACCCCGCCTTTTCAGGCATCCTACACTCTTTAGACTATAGTTTTCCCTCCGGGTTTAATCAGGTTTTAACTTTTTTTTCAAACAATTTCCTTTTTTCGACCCGCCACACGTAGCATCGACGGCTCGGCAAGACGATAAAGGTTGCATCCCACATAGTTACCTACAACTATACACACATAGAAAGGCAACAGCCCTCTTATATTTTCAACGAGAAAAGTTACACCGCACGCAGCCATATAAAAACCGTCGGCAACACAGTGCGGAAAACCGCACGCTATGAAAGCCGGCACACCGAACAGCAGCGGGAGCCATGTGCCATGCTCGTTATATCCTCTCACAGCCGCTGTCATGATAAAGCCGCACCCTATCGACATCAGCCCGCAGCGCACAGGACCGGATGCCAGACGTGCCATAATAATCGCCTGGCTTTTTTCGGCGACCTCTCCGACACCCGTTATCCAGGCTACTGCCATGCACCCGACAAGATTCCAGAAAAGCATCATCGCCAGCCCGGCATATCCGCTGCCCCAGGTATAGCCTGAACGTCCCGTAAACAACAGATACCTGAACGCCACGACCACGATAAGACCGAAAGCAAACATTACCATACCTACAACCCCGCCGACATTCAGATAAGTAGTTCCGGCGATTGCGATACACACACCAGCCAGAAACGCACGCGTAATCTTTTCCATATTGCAAATATACTGAGAATATTCGACGAAAAGAATAGCGATTGTCATGCGAAGCATAGTCCCGCGGTGGCGAAATCTATTCTTACTGTCTGTACAGACTACATCCCATGAGATGATATAAAAAAGGAGCCGACTTCAACAGCCGGCTCCGGTTATAGAGAGTATTCGTTGATCAATCAAGCACAAAAGTCTCAAGAACTCCGGCAAACACACCTGCCGAGCAGTAATAAGCCACTGCAAAGGTATAGGTGTTGCCATTTACTCCGCTCACCTTTCCGGGCAGAAGAGTTTTGTTGACCTTCGATGCCTCGCGCACGTAGATCTTGCCATAATTGGAATGAGTGTAACCTATATAGGTGTTCTCCACCTCAAGAGATCCGTCTGGCAGTTCAGCGAAAATGAAGTCCACGCCATCACCCCAGTTAGTGATCTTGTAACGGTTGGCGTTGCTCTTGTAAAACTCAAGACCTTCATCCGAACCATCATAGAAAGGATCGTCATAGTTGTAGGTACCCGTACCGACAAATGTCCACTTTTCAGGCACGTCACACTCGATGGTGATCGTCGACATGCCGTAAGGTGTCACGGCTGACTCGTCGGAGATCGACAGCTTGATCGACTGTGTGTTGTTGGGACCGATTGCATCTGCGTCATAGCCGATTGTGATCTCGGCATTCTCGGCACCGGCAGCAAAGCTGACCGATGTAGGAATGTCGAAATTGCTCAGATCGGTGTTCTCACTTGCTGCGACAGCAGTGATTGTCACTGTCGAGGCAGCCGACTTGTCCATACGGCTTACAGGCACAGTGAAAGAGGTCTCTTCATAAGGAAGAGTGTAGTTTGTCGCCATGCCACTGGCGAAATAAACCTCCTGTCCCTCGGGCACCGGTGCCCACTGATAGTCATCGTGCTCGCTGCCGTTACAAGAGGTGAACCCCACTGCAGCGGCGCCAATGGCCATATAGAGGAAATATTTGTTGATTTTCATTTTTAAATCTTCTTATGGGTGGATTACCAGACGTAAAGAGGTGAGTTTCCGATAGGAGCGATCGGTGTGGGGTTGTTACCGCCGAGGCCGAAGTTATAATCCTGCTCCGTACCCACAATACACCAGTTCATCCAGTCAGGAGTCTGCTCCATGTTCCAACGGTAACCGTCGACGTGGTTCGAACCGTCATAGCTACGGATGATACCCTTCTGCAGACGCTTGATGTCGAATGTCGAGAATCCTTCGCCCCAGAGTTCAACACGACGCTGCCACCATACCTCGTTGCGGAATGCCGGAGTGTTGGTATTGTAGTATGTCTCGTTGTGCTGGCCGTAAACATAGTTGGAGTCACGCTGCTTGGCAAAATCGGTAAGCATGCTGATACCGTTGCCTTCGTTCTGCATACCAACAGCCTCGATTTCGATGAGCTTCATCTCCTCAAATCGCATCAGAGGAACCGAAACACAAAAACCTACATACTGATTTTCATGTCCCTCGGAGCCACCGCCTGCACGGAATTTGAGCGAAAGACCGCCGACCTGCTCATAGTAGCCGTCGTAACCGGTAGACCACACCCACTCGGGATAATCTGAGTAAGCTTTCAGAGCCTCGATCTGAGCAGCCTTGTTCGGCATATCATCTATTGCGAAGTCCACAAATACTCCTTTGCGGATATCCGTTGCGGGAATAGTCTCATAGAGATGACGGTCGATCACGTTCTGCTGACCATAGTTTGCAGCATATCCGCAACCCGATACAGATGGATTGATCTCAAGAATCATGTGGGAACCCCAGCAGGAGTCACCGTCATTGAGAAGAATATTCTGGTCGGTAGGATTGAACTTTGTGGCATACATCCATGATCCGTTGGGAGAGTTGAAGCCGTTAGTGCGTGAGGTATACTCGGCGGTGCTCATCATAGAATAACCATCCTGAGCAAGCTTAGCATACTTCTCGGCATTGGCCCAATCCTCCATAAGAAGGTAGGCACGGGCCTTGAGACCATATACAACACTCTTGTCCATCACGTAGACATCGGCACGAGTGAAGCCGTCAAGAAGACTCTCTGCCTGGTCGAGATCCGAGATGATAAACTCCATCATCTTCTCCCAGGGAGCACGAGGATTGAATGCAAGATCGTCAAGAGTTGTTTTCTCTGTGACAATAGGCACCGTGATATTCTGTTTGTCGACGGCATAAGGCTTTTTGGCAAACATTTGCGACAGCTCAAGGTACATCCATGCACGCGTGGCGTATGCCTGGCCGGCACCATACTTATGCGCACCCTCCGGGGTTTCGCCCGAAAGAGAAATCACATCATTGGCACCCTTGATCCACTTATAGTAGTAGGTCCAGGGGATCTGGCACACAAGATATTTGGGACCAAGACCGGCGCCGCACTGATACCATGACGAATACCATGATCCTGAATAAGCAGGCACGACATCCTGGCCGGCTACGTCACGTGTAAGAAACATCGATGTGATACCGTAGTCGTAGGGATATATATCGCCTGTACCGAATACAAATGATCCGGAAAGTGTGCTGTAAAGCGCGTTGACAAAATTGTTGTAGGAGTTCGGTGCATCGGCGACCTGGTCTGAATCGGCATAGCTGGTTTCAGGCTGGAACTCCTGCATACACCCCGACAGCATGGGGAGAGCGAGCGCTGCGAGGGCTGATATGTATATATTTTTTTTCATTTTGTGTTTCAAGCGTTTGAGTTAGAAAGAAACCTGAATACCACCTGAAATTATGCGTGCCGGAGAGTAAACCGACATTGATGCGTTACCGGTGTATGAATAACGTGGGTCAAGACCGCGGCGGGCACTGATGAATCCGAGATTCTCACCTGATGCATAGACACGTACCTTAGAGAAAGGCTTGATGATATTCTTCGGAAGTGTGTAGCCTACAGTAAACGACTGGAAGTTCAGGTAGCTTGCGCTTGTGAGGAAGCGGTCGCTCTTGGCTGTGGTGAACTTGTCACCGAACTGCCAGCGGGGATATTCCTGTGTAGGATTCTCGGGAGTCCAGGACTTCACCCAGTCACGGTGGTAGTTGCTTCCGGCGCTCGAGGCATTCTCACCCGGATTCATAAGACCTGCGTAACGGGAGTCATACACCTTGCCGCCAAGCTGATAGTCGAATGTAAGTGAGAGATCGATCGATTTCCATGTGAAATTAGTGCCGAAACCACCATAGGCTTTCGGAAGTATCGAACCCACTGTATACATGTTGGCAAGACCTATATTGGTTGTAGTCTCGGTTCTGTTGGGGCAAGGCTCCGAGATATTGGGAGAGTCAGGTATGGGATTGCCGTTCTCATCTTTTTCGAGGAAATTAGGATCACGCCAGTAAAGAGCCTCACCTTTCTCGTTGGTGCCTGCATAGGCGTAGTACATACCGTTATAAAGGGGCTCCCCCTCGGCATACCAAAGTGAGCCGTCAACGAAACCGCCGTATTTAGCAGTCTTTGATTTCGGGAGTTTCAGTACCTTGGTCGCATTGTGCGTGATATTGAAGTTGAAGTCCCAGTTGATATCACGGCTGCGGATCAGATTCACGTTGAAAGCAAGCTCGACACCGGAGTTGCGGATATCGCCGACATTGCCGTAGTAGCCACGTGAGCCTGCCGACTCAGGGATAGAGAGCCAGAAAAGAAGATCGGTTGTTTTCTTGTTGTAGAAGTCCACGCTACCGGTCAGACGGTTTTTGAAGAAGCCGAACTCTACACCGAGGTTCATGTTGGTTGTGGTCTCCCAGGTGATATCGGGGTTACCCACGCGCATGAATGTCGACGACATGAGTGTATCGCTTGATCTCACAAGTTCATAGAGGTCGATGTAGGCATAGTCACCGATATTGTCGTTACCCTGCTGACCTACCGAGAACTTGAGTTTCAGCATATCGATGTTGTCCACTTCCTGGAGGAAGTCCTTGTTTATGATCCACGATGCGCCTAAGCTCCAGAAGTTACCCCAGCGGTTTTCCTTTGCGAAACGCGATGAGGCGTCGCGGCGGTAAGATGCCGATGCGTAGTATTTTTCCTTGTAGTTGTACTGTGCGCTACCGAAGAAACCCTCTACATTGTAGTTGGACGAGTAGGACGAAGAAGTCGTCTTGTTGGCGAAACCGTTGATCTCGGTGATATCGGGTGAGAATCCGCCCTGAGCTGTAGCCGAGAGATACTTGGTGTTGGTACGGTAGTACTCGTGTCCTGCGAGGACATTCACATAATGGTCACCGAATGTCTTGACAAATGTAAGAGTCTGGACATTGTTGGTGCGGATAGAAGTCGACTGCGACTTGAAGATTTCGCCGTTGACACCGACCGTCGGACCATAGAACGGGTTTTCATAGTCGGAGTTGGTGGTCTGGCCGAGCACAACGTTGCTGGTGATGTTACCCTTGAGGTAATCGGTGAAAGTGAGGTCGGCTGTAAATGTGCCGTTGAACTGGTTGCCCCAGGTGAAAACCTCATTGTAGCGGTTTGAGCCGAGCGGGTTACCGGTTGAGAGGAACGGACGTGTAAGGCCGTTGTAGTTCTGACCCGAAACACCGTAGTCATAAGCCTGATGGCCGCGTGAGTCAGTGGCGATAACAGGCTTGCCGTCCTTCATCACACGCACGAAAGCAGGATAGATAGGAGCGATACCCGAAGTGTAGTACATGAGATTGGTCGAGTTTGCAGACGTACCCATTTTGGCGTTGGTCTCGGTCTTCGAGTGTATGAAGCTGGCGTTGGCACCTACTTTGAGCCAGCGGTTGGCCTGATAGTCGGCCTTTGCACGGGCACTGATACGGTCATAGCCCGAGTACTGGATGTAACCCTCGTCATTGAGGTAGTTTATCGAAGCATAGTAGGAAGCCTTGTCAGTACCGCCGGTAACACTCATGTTGTACTCCTGGCGGAAGCCTGTGCGGTAGGCAAGATCCTTCCAGTCGTCGGGAGTGATATAGTACTCTGTGCCATTGTTGGCCATATAGCTGTAGCCGAGTGTGGCATGAGGATTGAGCTTGCCGTTTGTACCTACCAGCATCTGTCCGCGGGGGATAGTGTAGGCCTGATACTGGAGCTGCGATATCATGTTTGCGTTGGCCCATACGTTGGCTGCGTTCAGATCCAAGCCGTTGACATTCTGGGCAAAGTTGAAGAGCTTGTTGTAGTAAGCCTCATAATACTCGGCCGGGCTCTCGATCACGTCATACTCCTGGATGGCGCGGCTGTTGGTACCCCATTTGCCTTCAAACGACACTTTGGCGTCGCCTGAGTTGCCGCGTTTGGTGGTGATGATGATCACACCGCCTGCACCACGCGCACCGTAGAGAGCTGCCGAAGCTGCGTCCTTGAGCACCGAAACTGATTCGATGTCCTCGGGGTTGATGTTGGTGAGTGAAGCCGAATAAGGAGCGCCGTCCACGATGATCAGAGGATCGGTGCTCGCATAGAGCGAAGCGATACCGCGGATCTTGATACCGGCATTGCCGCTACCGGGAGCACCGCTCTGTCCACGCAGCTGCAGACCCGGCACGGATCCTGCGAGAGCGTTGGAGACGTTCGATGTGGTATGCTTGGCAAGCTCGTCGGCTTTGACGACTGTGGCAGCACCGGTGAAGGCCTGCTTCTTCGATGTACCGAAAGCCACTACCATAACCTCGTCGAGCGCGGTCTGGTTAGTCGTAAGCTCGATGTGCATGGGTGCGTTGAAGTCGATATTGACCTCCTTGGACTGCATACCCACATAAGTTACAGAAAGTTTCTTTACCGAAGCCGGAACCTGAAGCCGGAAAGCGCCGTCGATGTCGGTTGCGGTCGCCAGTCCTCCGCCTATCGGAGTGACAGTGGCTCCGACGAGCGGTTCACCGTCTTCAGCACTGGTCACGACACCCGTGACCGTCCTGTTCTGGGCATGACGTTTTGTTGTTATCGTGTCACGTCACCAGAACATTCAGGTCAGCCGGAAAGCACCGTGAAAGCACTATGACTGTTCTGGGCATGACTTATGCAGGTTCTGTACCGCACAACCCACAGCTTCCGGCCAGGCGTGAAAGCACTGTTAAAGCACAGCCAGTCTTACGGGTTGATTTCGGGGTGCAGCGGAGGCAGGCTCATGATAGCCTGAAGTTTCAGAGTGTCGACGGCGCGTGTGTATTTCTCGGTGTGCCTTATGGAACTGTGTCCGAGCAATGCGGCTACAGTTTTTATGTTTGCGCCCTTGTTGAGTATTCTCAGTGCAAAGCTGTGACGGGCGCAGTGCCATGTTATGTGCTTGTCGATACCGGCTGCTTCGGTCCACCGTTTCAGAGCCGTCTGGCATGATCTTCGTGATGGAAGCAGGAAGATGAGCCGGTCGCGTGGCTGTGGCTTGCCTATTATGGATAGCAGTGTCGGGCTCAGCGGAATGACAACGGCGCTCGATGAGCTTCGGCTTTGGGTTTTGGCTTGCTCGAAGCGCAGCAGTCGATTGGAGAAATCCACGTTGTCATAGGTGAGCCTGCGCACATCGCACCATCTAAGCCCCGTGTAGAGGCAGAAAATAAATCCGCGTCTCACTTCGGGGTTCTCTCCTCTGTAGCGTGTGGCGGCAAGCCGGGATATTTCTCCGTCGCTGAGGATATCTTTTCGGAGGATACCGGTGTCGATCTTTATGACGATGCCGTCGCAAGGATCGCGCCTCAGTATGCCGGATCTCACCGCCGCCTTGATTATTTTTTTGAAACGGGCATAGAGAGTGTGTGGACCTTCTCCGCGAAACCGCTTGCTTATGTAGGATGTAAAATCCGATACAATTTCGGGAGTAAGCTGCGGAGCGTAGAGATGTCCGTCGAAATCCGGCAGCAACGGTGACTGGCACAGATATTCACTGAATATGCGGCATGCTCTTGCTATGTGTCGCGCGTCGGATTTTGTGTAGGACCGGTAATAGTCGAGCATCCATTGCAGCATATCGGTCTGTGTGGTCAGCGGCAGCCTGTAGCCGCATTGCCTTTCGGCGAGCTGCTGATCACGTTCATAACGTATTTTCCTTGCTACCGAAAGCGACTGCCGGTTGTGCCGCCGCTGGTCGGCATTTCCTGGCGAGTCGTAGAGATAAAACTTCAGAATTTCATGTCTTCTGATATTTTTACCGTAAGTTTTGAGATTTTTGTTGCTTACGGCCTGAATCTTGCCGAAATAATACTCAAGATAGAGCGTTATGCGCCCGTCGGTTCTGAGCCGCCCCATCAGCTTTGGGTTGTCGCCAAGAGCTCCTTCGATTAGAAAAGTCTTGTCGGCCCGTAGTTTTCTGATGTAATTCATTTAGATAAGTGAAAAATATTTGATTAAAAACTGGTGATTGGAAGCCATTTTTCAAAAAGCACAAGCAAAGCACAATTTTTTAAAAAGAGGGAGAAAAAATAAATAAATTTTATCTTTTTGGAGCTTTTTTGAAAAATAATGCGTGGTAATGTGAAGAAATACTAAAAATAATTCATATATTTGCGTCGAAACTGACAACCATCATATCCAATAGGCACGTTCGACAGGTAAAGCTTACATAATGGAGCGGATCTTGATTGTAAGACGTGAATAGTGCTGGTGTTTCATTAAATCATTCAATATTCATCTTTTATGAAAAAATTTCTCTTCATGCTTCTGGCAGTCCTGACGGCAACGCTCGGCGCGTATGCCCAGAACAGGACAGTCACGGGTGTCGTGACTGACGAAGGCGGCGAGCCGATAGTCGGAGCCACGGTACTTGTGGAGGGGACAAAACTTGGCACGCAGACCGACATAGACGGTCGGTTCCGCATCGCCAATGTGCCCCAGAGTGCGCAAAATCTGCGTGTAAGCTATGTAGGCATGACCTCGCAGACGGTAAAGATCGTCCCGGGCGAGATCAAGGTCGTGCTCGGCACCGACTCTGAACTCCTCGACGAGGTTGTGGTAACCGCAATGGGCATCTCCCGTTCGGAAAAGACACTCGGCTACTCTGCCACACAGGTCGGAGCCGCCGAAATCGAAAAGTCTCAGACAAGCAATGTCATGGCTGCTCTTCAGGGAAAAGTAGCAGGTCTTCAAATCCAAACGACTTCCAATGAGCCCGGTTCAGCCAACAACGTAAACATCCGTGGTCTCGGCTCGATATCGGGCAGCAACCAGCCCCTCTACGTTGTCGACGGAGTGCCTTTGGCATCCACCACACTCTATACCGGCGGACGCGCAGTATCGGCCGGAGGTGTCAACAATATCGCGCCTGACGACATCGCATCGCTCACTGTGCTGAAAGGTGCGGCCGCTACAGCTCTCTACGGTTCGCGTGCTTCCAATGGTGTGATAATCATCACTACCAAAAGCGGCGGAGGCAAGGACGGCAAAAACTTCGAGATCACCTATTCAGGCAATGTAGAAGCATCGCGCGTGGCTTACATACCAAAATCGCAGAAGCGCTACGGCATGGGATGGAACGGCAACCAGACCTTTATCGAGAACGGCTCATGGGGTCCTGAACTGAATGGATCCGATCAACCCTACGGCCCGATATGGAACGGACAGCAGCTCATGCACAAATATGAGGCTGTCGAAAACAGTGTACGCGACTTCTTCGACACAGGCGTCTCCCAGACCCACAATGTAGCGGTGTCAGGACAAAGCAACGACAAGACGCTAAACTACTACGCATCCTACGGCTACACCAATTCCGACGGTATTATTCCGACCGACATCGACTCATACCGCCGCAACACCGTAGCCACCCGTGCAAGCTTCCAGCCCAACAAATGGTTCAAGATCTCGACATCAATGAACCTCGCCACAGCACGCACCAAGGTATCCTCATTGAGCAGCTACAATGTCACCAGTGCACTCTACGAGCACCCGCTCGACATACCCATGCAATGGTATAAGGACACCAGCACTCCTTTCGGCAAACCCGAAGCCTACTATACGCCCTACAATTTCACCAATCCATACTGGCAGCTTCAAAACCGTAAGAACGAAACCAACTCCAAGCAGATCTACGGCAAAATGCAGCTCGATCTGTTTCCCGTCGACAATCTCACGCTCACTTATCGCTTCGGCTTTGACTATTCCGACTACGATTACAAGAGCGGAACTCCTCAGATTGAACTTGACGACGCTCTGATAGACTCCGACTACGGCACACAGCCGAGCGGCATGAACGGACAAGGATCGGTAACGACACAGTATGGCCGCTCCTATGAGATCAACCACGACTTCCTTGCCAACTACACCCGCAAGTTCCTCGAAGACCGTCTGGACATAGCCGCAACGGTAGGTGTGAACATCAACGAGCGTGGAAGCAACTACATGTACGGCACATCATCCAATCTGTCAATCGACACCGGATTCTGGATGCTCAGCAACGGCGCGGAAAAGACCTCGCTTGCCGAAAACTGGTCAAAACGTCGTCTGGTCGGCGCATTCGGTGATATAACCATGGGATGGGACGAGTTTCTCTTCCTTGACGTGACCGCCCGCAACGACTGGTCGTCGACACTGCCGATGACAATGAACAGCTATTTCTATCCTGGTGTAACCCTGTCAGGTATATTCACAAAATGGATCGACAATAAGGATCTGCTCTCATTCGGTAAAGTCCGCATGGCCTACGGAAAGACCGGTAGCGACGCAAGTGTCTACAAGACACTCACCACCTATTCTCTGGCATCTACCTATGGCTCCAACGGCGGACTTACGTTCCCCATCAACGGCGTAAACTCATTCATGCAGTCAGTGACATCAGGCAACAGTGTGCTCCGCCCCGAAATGACCACTGAGTTTGAGCTTGGAGCCAACATCAAGCTGTTCAACGGCCGCATCGAACTTGACGCAGCCTATTACAACCGCGACACCAAGGATCAGATCTTCTCTCTTCCCACCGATCCATCGACCGGATTTTCGTCACGTGTGATCAACTTCGGTACCGTGCGTAACCGTGGTGTCGAGCTTATGGCAAGCTTCATTCCGGTGCAGACCCAGGACTGGACATGGGATATAAGCCTGAACTGGACAAAGAACAACAACAAAGTGCTCTCGATGCCCGACGGACTCGAGGACGGAAAACTCTCTATCGACGGGCTCGACTATGTAGGCACATCCTACATGGGTCTGACACTCTATGCCGTAGAAGGCAAACCGCTCGGCGAATTCTGGACAACCCTGCCCAACCGCGTTGAGGACAAGGACAGCCCCTACTACGGTTATTCCATAGTTAACGCCAACGGCACACCGAGCATGGACTACGACAAGAAGCCCACCGGCTACAACATGCAGCACAAATGGATGGGTGGCGTAACGACCTCGCTCCGTTACAAAAACCTCACTCTCTCGGCAGCCCTTGACATACGTTATGGCGGCAAGATGTACTCATCGACCAAAAGCGCGCTATTCTTCAACGGCTACAGCTATCTGTCGGACTACAACCAGCGTCATCCGTTCATCATTCCGAACAGCGTGCAGGTGGCTCCTGACGGAAGCTATGTTGAAAACACAATGCCATTTACCTACGGGTCAAACTACGGCTATACCTCCATGCAGGACTTCTGGTATACCTACGTCAACGGCGAAGGATCGGCTTTCTATCTCATAGACCGCACATATACCAAGCTGCGCAACCTGTCGCTTACATGGAGCCTCCCGAAAAAATGGCTTAAGAAAGTCCAGCTAACAGGCGTCGACATCACAGCCTACGGCAACAACCTATTTATATGGCGCGCCAAGAACAATCCGTTTGTCGATCCCGAAGTGTCAACATCGGGCAGCGCGTCAAGCGACCTCGCCTACGGCTTCGGAGAAAGAGAGACAATGACTCCGTTCACCCGCGTGTTCGGCTGCAACCTTAAAGTTATCTTCTAAAGCCAAATGACGACAATGAACAAGAATATTATAAAAACGGGGTTGCTTGCGGCTGTAGTCGCTTTGTCGGGCTGTGACAGCTTCCTCGACATAAACACCTCGCCCAACTCACCATCCGAAGATCAGCTTACTACAAGCCTTATCTTCCCCGGTGCTGAAATGTCGCTCTGCACATCCTACTGCGGCGAGCTGAGAATGCACGGAGGCTACTACGCCGAACATTTCGGCGGCGTTCCGGGAAATTCCAACTATAACTCCAACAGCCGCTTCGAGGTAGGCACTGGTTCCGGCAACGGTGTGTGGTACAACCTCTATATCAAAGGACTCAACAACCTACAGACCGTCATTGAGAAAGCCGATGCCGAAGGCGACCGAGGCACAAAGCTCGCCGCGACAGTAGTGCGCACAGCCACCTATGCGACTCTTGTCGATATGTTTGGAGAAGTTCCCTACAGCGAGGCGTTTGACGTCGAAAACCATCCGATGCCACACTTCGACAACGGAAAAGACATCTACAAAGGTATCCTCGACGAACTTGACGCAGCCCTGAGCGGAGTGCTGCCTACCGACAATGTATGCACAAACTTCCTATTTCCCAACGGCATGGCCGACGGATGGATCAAGACTGCAAACGCACTGAAACTCCGCATGCTCATGCGCATAAGCAATGTAGAGAATGTGCAGAGCCAGATCGCGGCACTCATCGCTGAGGACAATTTCCCGACATCCGATGTTGCCTGGAAAGGTTGCTGGAGCGACAACAGCAATAACGCCAGCCCCTACTACCGCATGTACGGCAACGGAAGCTACAGCTATACAAAGAAAAATATCTCCTACAACCTCACCATTGTCAATACTCTCGAAGATTGCAACGATCCGCGTCTTAGCGCGTTTATGAACCGCAATACAAAGGGTGAGTACTTCGGTGGAATGGCAGGCAACACACTGGCCGACGTCGGTGGTGTGTCGGCCAACACGATGAGTATGCCGCTCTCGAGCTACAGCACTCCGGCCTATCTTATCACTGTTGCCGAGATAGAATTCTTCATCGCCGAGTATGAGGCTCGCTACGGCAATGCGTCAGCTGCAGCCGAGCACTACCGGCAGGCGATCGAAGCATCGTGTGACACCTATGGAGTAGCATTCACGGCTTCCATCACCAACGCCTATCCCTGGAATGCCACCAACTGGAAACGCTGCATCGGCATCCAGAAATGGATCCATCTTGCAGGATGCAACAATTTCGAGTCTTGGTGCGAGCTGCGACGCTTAGGATATCCCACATTCGGAGAAGTATCCGGAGCCGACATATTCAACGGTGGCGATCTTAATTACGACATCTACGTCCCCGGCACACTCTACACGCCCTATACAGTAAGCGCCAATATCGGCGACAACAAAATCCTCCAGCGCTTTCCATACCCATCGGATGCCGCCGCACGCAACAGCAATACTCCGGCCAACAAGGGCGACCTGGTACCTGTGTTCTGGGCTGAATAAAACGAACCCTCAATAAAACAACTGAAATGAACAAATACATAAAATTGCTGACAGGCTTGGTTGTCACAGGCACTCTCTGGAGCTGCTCGAAAGACAGCGAACCGGAGCCTTGGCTCCAGTCCTGGCCCGTCATCACATTGGAGGGTGATGAGGTGGAATATGCAGAGATAGGCTCTGACTACACCTTGCCCGGATTCAAGGCCACAAACACCATAACCGGGCAGGATGCCTCCGACCGTGTCATCGTATCGATCTACGACAACATCAACTCCAGATACGTCGATGACATTTCAACTGCATCCGCAGGAATGTACACCGTGTATTACGATGCCGTAGCAAGCGAAGTAACCACAGACCCCGGTGTATCTAAAACACGCTCGGTGTTCGTCTACAATCCACAAGTTACAACCGACATAGCCGGCGACTACTCCGTAGACGTAAATGCATCCTACCGTTATCGCACATCCAGCGGTGAGAACAAGACTTTTGCAGAAGTCGCCTCTGACAACAAAAATGACATAAGCGAAGGTATAAACGTAAGCATCAGCCAGATTGCACCGTCGCTTTATGAAATCAATGATCTTCTTGGCGGCCTTGTTGAATATGTATACGGTTATGGCCCTAACAACCCGTCATTTAATTTCAAGGATCACGCATACCTCTATCTCGACACAGAAAACAACATTACATTGCTTACTGCGTCTTTCGGATACACTCCTTGGAACGGCAACTATAATGTCACTTCGTTGACTGATGCTGAATATGATCCGCAAACCGGTTCAATATCCTATAAAGCGACAATCAACGGCTTCATCCTCACCATTGTTCTAAACTGATAAAGAGACTGTGATATGAAAAAGATAATAACGCTCTTTGCACTCGTCGGAACACTGTTCCTCGCCTCATGCGATCAGGAAGAAGTATTCTACACCGAAGTCGTGGAATTGGCGGGAGAGTGGATTGTGACAGTCGATCAGATCGACGCAAGCGGCAATGTGATTCAGGACGACGTTTCTGGAACAATCAACCTGCTCACCTACAACACTGTCGTAAACAACAATGAGATGTGGATCGATGACTTAAAAGGCTTTTGGAAAACAAAAGTCAAAGTCACCGTCGATATGCAGAATGCCACTTTCAGTTGCAATGCCGCCACCGATGAGTACCTAAAAGGCACCGAGAACGAGTATCAGGCCACAATCACCGACGGAAAAGTCAACTTCGACGGCACCAAATCTCCTCTCGGACATGTGGCTGACGAGATAGTCTTCACTATCCAGTTCAGCGACGCCCCCGGCGAATATTACCGTTTCCACGGCTACCGCCGCACAGGCTTCAATCAGGGAGCCGACTGACCGACACCTTTTCTTCCCTTTTAATAATTCGGCGCGAGGCCCATTGATATGGGTCCCGCGCCGATGCCGTCTCATACACCCCATCACCACCACCCACCCAAGACATAGCCCCCCACACAACCGCAGCCTGTGAAACAGGCGCCCCACGCGATCAGCACACATATAAACAAAAAGCGTAAGAACGTGCAAATACAAGCAAAAGCCGTGAAACAGGCTTCATATCACAACAACAAACGCCACAACTCAACCGCCGCCTGTGGAACAGGCGCCCCACGCAACCAGCACCTGGTGAGCGGAAGCGAACCAGGTAAACAAAAGCATCGTAACCAGAGCTGCAGCGCAGCGACACTCATTTGCACATACACTCCGGGCCTGAAATCTCAGCCCATAAGACATGCAGCACACACGTTCAGCACACAGATAAACAAAAAGCGTAAGAACGTGCAAATGCAAGCAAAAGCCTGTGTAACAGGCAACATATCACAACAACAAACGCCCCAACTCAACCGCAGCCTGTGGAACAGGCGCCCCACGCAACCAGCACCTGGTGAGCGGAAGCGAACCAGGTAAACAAAAGCATCGTAACCAGAGCTGCAGCGCAGCGACACTCATTTGCACATACACTCCGGGCCTGAAATCTCAGCCCATAAGACATGCAGCACACACGTTCAGCACACAGATAAACAAAAAGCGTAAGAACGTGCAAATGCAAGCAAAAGCCTGTGTAACAGGCAACATATCACAACAACAAACGCCCCAACTCAACCGCAGCCTGTGGAACAGGCGCCCCACACGACCAGCACCTGGTGAGCGGAAGCGAACCAGGTGAACAAAAACATCATGACCAAAGCTGCAGCGCAGCGACACAACACCTTATGATCACGGTAGGTGACACCAAAAACGACAATCACGATTTCTTATTTAACCGCATCTGTCAGGGCTTCGCCAACACACCTTATCCAACCAATTCATACGCCTCTTCACCGCTAAAATAAAACAGCTACAATAGGCCATCCCCCAACTCAATACCGGATGCAATGTAAATAGCGCCAAATGGCAAAATAGAGTCTGGCGTAAAATACTCCACCAAAAATGCGACACCCCTCCATTAATCCCCAACATTGCGACATGTCAAAATATTGCGATTTCGCGCACGACACAGCATCTTAAAAAAAATATAATAATACTTTCATTAAATACGATACAGGCTGTCCTTACAAAAATAAATAACAAAAAAATGGCGATCCCGTAATGAGATCGCCATTTCTATTAGATCTGATATGATCAGATACCTGCGAGTTTGAATCGGATGGGGAGTGTGAACCACACGTTCACATTCTGACCATTCATACGGCCGGGGATGAATTTCGGCGGAATGGTCTTGACCACACGGACAGCCTCTTTATCGAGATCCGGGTCCTTTCCACGCACCACCTTGACTTCACCTACAGCACCATCTTTCGTTACAACGAACTGTACCACAACCTGACCATGGATATTGTTCTCCACTGCCATTGCCGGATACTTGAGGTGCTCCTGCACATACTTCAGCAGCTCAGCGTCGCCGCCGGGATACTGAGGCATCTGCTCCACAGCCACAAACACCTGGTTTTCCTCAACCGGAGCTTTATCCTCGACGATGATCTCGTCCTTGTGCTCACGCACGACATTGATATCGTCAGTACCCTGGTCGAAGTCGGTGTTACCGAGAGCGGTAGTTGTCTCCTGAATTTCATCCTGGCTCTTGATTTCCTCAGTAACCTCCTCGTCATCCACAATAGCGATCTCAGTCACTTTCATGGTGTTGAGGATTTCTTCGGGAAGAGCCTCGGGCTGCTGCTCCTCTACACGCTGCAGTTCCTCTACCTCCTCTACTTCTTCAACGTCAGAAGCAAGTTCGGCAAGAGTCTGCTCGATAGTGTCATCGGGCTTTGCCTCAGGCTTCGGAAGTTTGTCGATAATAAATGAGAGGGCGAAAACAGCTGCGATGAAGAGAACCACAACGATCATCGACCGGTTGTGGCGTGCGTCACTTGACGCACGGAGCTGGTAAGCGCCGAAATCCTTGTTTTTGCCTTCAAAGATTATGTCGCGCCATTCTTTTGATGAAAGATCTACGTCTTTAGCCATTGTCTTGTGTCTTTATCGGTAAATAAATAGATCTGTCTATCACTTTTTGATGTTGGCAAGACCCTGCGATGTGCGGTAGCCGAAGATCATCATCGAATCGAGATGGTTCATCTGGTCGATCTGATAACGCGAGATCTGGTTGATCTGCATCTCGTCGAGAGCGGTGATCACGCTTTCCCATGAAGCATCGGGAGTAGCCTTGATGATCACAACCGGGCGGGTAAGAGTAGAGTCGTTACGTATTTCACGCGCGATCTTCTGATACTCATCCTCAGTGATCTCCTTGTTGCGCCACTTTGCCTTCTGCTCCTCGATGCGCTCAAGCACCTTCACGTTCTTGTCGTGAAGAATCTTACGGATTCCCTGGGGCACCTTGTTCTCGTTGCCGAGAAACTGGGTAGCGGCAAGATTCGACTGCACGCCCTGGGCATCGTTCACCTTGTTCACATCAACGCCATCCTGCAGGATAGGCTTACCTTCATAGTAGTAAACCACTGTGCCTGCTCCAGGCTTGACCTCACCGTTGGCACTGCGCTCTGCATCGAGTATCAGTGTTACGGCCTCGGAGTCCTTCGCTTTGTTCATCTCAGCCTGCTCGACCTTCTCGTTGGAGGGAAGGGCGATATTCAGGGTCTGGGATTTGATCATGGTCGTACAAAGCATGAAGAACGTGATCAGAAGCATGTTCATATCCACCATGGGGGTGAAGTCCACATGGATAGACATCTTCTTCTGGGCACCTTTTTTCTTTTTGCCCTTGTCTGATTGTTCTATCTGTGCCATGGCGGATTAATCATTTTCTGTTTTAAGTGCGGTCATTACGCTAAAACGGTTCATCTTGATAGTCTGAAGGTCATTCAGAATCTGATGCATCGTTTCATACTTGGTGTCCTTGTCGGCCTTCACCGCAATACCCTCACCGCCTTTGATAGCGTCAGAGAGATTGGGGTTGCCCGAGTTGTTGATGGCACGCATCCAGATACGGAACTCGTTTGTGATTTCCTTCAGGCCGTCGGCATTGGTGTAGACGATTTCTTCCATCGGAATACCGATATTGGGATTCTTGGTAGGATCCTGGAATTCGTCCTGCTTTTCGACCTTGAGCTGGAGAAATTCGTGCATCTGTGCCAGAGGCACACCGACACTGTTGAGCTCTGCAAACTTATCGAGATCCGATGAAGTTATGCCAGTGCTTTTGCCTGTATACTTTTCATATTCGGCTGCCGCAGCCTGCAACGCGTTGCGCTTTACGGCCTTTGTTCCCCATGAAGCAGCATTTTCCTCATCGGCGTCTCCGGCAATACTCATAAAGATATGTGCCTTTTCTTTGCCGTCGGTACCTTCGGTAGTACCTACAAGGATAGTTGCCACGTTAGCCATGGGAACTTTCTTTTCCTGAACCGAAGAAGGTGTGATCACAGTCACAGGCTCCTTGGCAAGGAAAGTCGAGGTCAACATGAAGAAAGTAAGCAAAAGAACCGTCACGTCACTCATCGCGGTCATGTCGATGAGGGTGCTCTTTCTTTTTGGTTTTACTTTTCCCATATTTTACCTATTGTTTAAAGAGTTTTATGGTAGTTCTTTAATCGCTGGATAAAACAGGGATCAGTGGGTAGCTGCGAATGACTGTACGATGGAGTAGCCGATCTCGTCGATGGCATACGTCATGTTGTCAATCTTGTTGGTGTAGAAGTTGTAGGAGATTACAGCGAATGCACCGGTAGCGATACCGAAAGCGGTGTTCACAAGTGCCTCGGAAATACCCTTTGAGAGCTCGCTGGAGTCAGGAGCGCCGGATGCACCGAGAGCCTGGAACGACTTGATCATACCGATCACAGTACCGAGAAGACCTACGAGAGTACCGAGAGTGGTGAGAGTAGCAACGATCGGGAGGTTCTGCTGGAGTGAGGGCATTTCCATTGCGGTAGCCTCTTCAACTTCCTTCTGAAGGGTAGCGATCTTCTGCTCCTTGCTCAGGATGGTGTTCTTGTCCATCTCCTCGTAGCGTACGAGAGCGGCCGAAACAACAGCTGCTACAGAACCCTTCTGCTTGGCGCAGAGCTGCTGAGCTTTGTTGATGTCATTGGTAGCGAGGCACTTCTTCACGTCAGCGACAAACTTGGTGATGTTGCCTTTACCCTTTGCGCTCTTCAGTGCGATGTAACGCTCAACCGAGAGAACGATAACTGTGAGGAAGAGAGTCTGAAGAATAGGCACGATCACACCACCCATATAGATGGTACCGATAAGGTCGGTGGGGTTAGCCTTGACGTCAGTGAATGCCATAGAAGTGATACCCTCTGCGCTTTCAAGCTCGAAGTGGCTCGGATGACCGAAGAAGAAAAGGAAGAGACATACAGCTACAATGAAGCAGGCAATGATCACCAAAAAGGCGTTCTTGATGCCGCGAACGTTGTGGCCGGCGGTAGCTGCCTTAGCAGACTGTTGGGGCTTGTTAGCTTCCATAATTGTTTGAAAACTTTTTTAGTTATTATGATGATTGATTTTATATAGATTACTTCTGGATTGGTCGAAACGCCATCGGTTTCGTTTCCAACGTTAGCAGTCTAACGGCAAAAATATTACTATTTTTTATTTAGCACAAATTTTTCACTTACCAATTTACACTGTTTTACAACACATCATTCTACTTTTCATCAGATTTGCGTGGGTTTTCATCATTTAACTGAATATTTGGCAAAGTTTTCCACATTTTTTCACAACTGTCCTCTCTTGTGAATTATATTGCCTAACTTTGAGTTCCTGTTACCGCAAGGGTGTCAAGATTACAATATGCAACAATAAGCTTTCATTTATGACCGAACAGTTCAAGCGCAACGGCGCATCTCGAAACGAAAAGCCTCGCCACACTCCTATGACCGATGTCGACGGACGCATGGTCCCGCGCGACACCGATCTCGAGCAGACTGTACTCGGTGCGATCATGCTCGAACGCGATGCCTACACATCGGTATGTGACATCATAAAACCGGAAAGCTTTTATGATCCCGCACATCAGAAAATCTATTCGGCCGTACAGCAGCTCGGTATGCGCCAGCAACCGATCGACATGCTCACTGTCACAGAGCAACTGCGACTCGACGGCAACCTTGAGGCCGCGGGAGGCCCCGTGTATATAGCGCAACTCACATCAAGAGTACTTTCCGGCGCCAACGTCGAATACCACGCACGCATCGTAGCCCAGAAATACCTCGCGCGCGAACTTATAAACTTTGCTTCGTCGATCGAAGGAAAGGCTTTCGACGAGACAAACGATGTCGACGATCTGCTTCAGGAAGCCGAAGGAAGGCTTTTTGAAATCTCGCAGCGCAATGTAAAAAAAGATGTCACACAGATCGACCCCGTAATCAAGCAGGCCATCGAGCAGATCGAGGCGGCATCAAACCGCACCACAGGTCTCTCGGGACTCGAAACCGGCTATACCGAAATCGACAAGATCACATCGGGATGGCAGGCGTCTGACCTCATCATCATCGCTGCACGCCCAGCTATGGGCAAAACCGCATTTGTGCTTTCGATGGCAAAGAATATGGCCGTGAACTACAACACTCCTGTGGCGATATTCTCTCTTGAAATGTCCAATCTGCAGCTCGTAAACCGTCTGATAAGCAATGTATGCGAGCTACCGGGCGAAGTCATAAAAAGCGGACAGCTCAGTCAGCCTGAGTGGGATCAGCTCATGACGCGCATAAAGCGGCTATATAGCGCCCCTCTGTATATTGACGATACTGCGGCGCTGTCGATATTCGAACTGCGAACAAAGGCACGCCGTCTCGTGCGCGAACACGACATAAAGATAATAATAATCGACTACCTTCAGCTCATGAATGCCTCAGGTATGCGTTTCGGCAGCCGAGAGCAAGAGGTGAGCATGATATCCCGGTCTCTCAAGCAACTTGCCAAAGAGCTAAACATACCTATCATAGCCCTTTCACAGCTCAACCGAAGCGTCGAATCGCGCGGCACAGGAAACGAGGGCAAGCGCCCGCAACTCAGTGACCTGCGTGAGAGTGGTGCCATTGAGCAGGACGCCGACCTTGTGTGCTTCATACATCGTCCCGAATACTACCTGCACTCCGACGTCGATTCCGAAGGGCGCGACATACGCGGTCTTGCCGAATTTCAGATCGCAAAACACCGTAGCGGTAAAGTAGCTGATGTAGATCTGCGCTTCCGATCCAAATTCGCCCGTTTCGAGAACTGGTCGGATGCCGCATCGGCATTCGAAGGACCCCGCACATCGGTCGGATCAAGCATGAATCTGCCGGATTCACCTTCCGACTCTCCTTTCGATATCCATTCTGATATCACATCCGGCCCGTCGGAGCCTACTCCATTCTGACCCCATTAAGTTTATCCAGTCGCCCCGACACCCCGTCTAAAATCGACCGGGGCATTGACAGTACATAGCTGCATTCCATTCCCATTTCCTGACTTACGATCGTAAGATTCAACTCTTTCACAATCTTCATGACACCGTTGACCGACTCATAGCGGCACGTTAGCGCTATCTGGGCCTCTTCAACCACCTCCTTGCGGCCGGAATCCTCTATTGCCAGTCTCGCAGCCTCGCGATAAGCGGCTATAAGACCGGGAGTACCAAGCTTTATGCCGCCGAAATACCTCACCACCACGACAAGCACATCGGTCAGACCGGCCGAATTGATCTGTCCCAGTATCGGGCGCCCGGCAGTGCCCGACGGCTCTCCGTTGTCATTGCTCTGATACTCGTCGCGCGACGGTCCGAGCATATAGGCCCAGCACACATGCCGTGCGTCATGCCACTCATTGGACATACGCTTCACCAGCCCCCGCGCCTCCTCGGCAGTCGTGACATGAAAAGTAAACGCCAGAAAGCGGCTCATCTTTTCAGTGAGCCGCCCCTGACCTTCGTGATCGATAGTGTAATATATATCTGAAACGCTGTCAGCCACCGAAATTATCGTAATGTATGTTCTCCTGATCCACGCCGAGCGAGTCGAGCATCTTGTTCACAGCCGCACTCATCGGGCCGGGACCGCACATATAATATTCAATATCCTCCGGCGACTCATGGTCTTTCAGATAAGTGTCATAGATCACCTGGTGCACAAAACCGGGTGTATACTTCACCCCCGCAGCATCGGCCGCCGGATCCGGACGGTCAAGCGCCAGATGGAACCTGAAATTCGGGAAATCCTTTTCAAGCTGCATGAAATCATCGAGATAAAACACCTCGTTCAAAGCCCTTGCTCCATAAAAATAATTCATCACACGGTCAGTCGTGTGCAACGTCTTGGTCATATACATGATCTGCGCACGCAACGGAGCCATACCGGCGCCACCACCGATCCACATCATCTCGTTCTTGCTGTCGAGGATCGGATGGAAATCTCCGTAAGGACCACTCATGATCACCTTGTCACCGGGTTTGAGAGTGAAGATATAGCTTGATGCTATACCGGCCGGCACATCCTGAAATCCCACCTCTGGCTTCGGTTTAAACGGAGGCGTTGCAATGCGCACCGTGAGCATTATACGGTCGCCTTCATCCGGGTAGTTGGCCATCGAATAAGCCCTTACGGTAGTCTCGGCATTTGACACCTTTAGTCCAAAAAGGCCGAATTTCTCCCACGACGGCAGATACTCATCGCCTATCGATGCCTTGTCGATATCCTTGTCATAATCGATGCTGTAAGGTGGTATCTTGATCTGTGCGTAAGAACCAGGAATAAAGTCCATATGCTCACCCGGGGGCAGTGTCACTATGAATTCCTTGATAAAAGTAGCGACATTGTTATTGGACAGCACGGTGCACTCCCATTCCTTAACACTCATCACCGAAGCAGGCACACCGATACTCATATCCGACTTGACCTTCACCTGGCATCCTAGACGCCAGTGGTCCTTGATCTCCTTACGGCTGAAATGCACGGTCTCGGTAGGCAGAATCTCCCCGCCGCCACTATAGACCTGCACTCTGCATTGACCGCAACTGCCTTTTCCTCCACATGCCGAAGAAAGAAAAACATTCTCGGCGGCGAGCGACGACAAAATCGACGCGCCCGACTCCACCTCGATCTCAGTATCGGAGTTAATAGTGATCTTCACCTTACCCGACGACACAAGATACTTCTTGGCGATAAGCAGTATAAGCACCAATGCGATCGTCACGACAAGAAATATGCCGACGGCCGCCCACACTGTCAACGACAGTACATCCAAAACTACAATAGCCTGTGTCATCGTTTATATCTTTATTCCAAGGAAACTCATAAATGCGATACCCATCAGTGCGGTAACAATAAATGTAATGCCTATGCCGCGAAGCGGGGCCGGAATCCTCGAGTAAGTTGCAAGACGCTCCCTTATCGCCGCGACTGCAGTAATCGCAAGTCCCCAGCCAAGTCCCCAGCCACCGCCGGCGCACACCGCCGTGCCTACCGACGCAAATCCACGCTGCTGCATAAAAAGCGATCCGCCGAGTATCGCACAGTTCACAGCAATAAGAGGCAGGAAAATACCGAGAGACGCATAAAGCGACGGAGCGAACTTTTCTACAGCCATCTCCACAAGCTGGGTCATCGACGCTATTACGGCAATAAACATTATCAACGATAGAAACGACAGGTCGACATCCGCCATATCCGGGCCGAGCCACACAAGGGCCCCCGGCCTGAGCACATACGTATTGAGCAGATAGTTGACCGGAAGCGTCACCACCAGCATGAAAGTCACGGCGACACCAAGACCGAATGCCGTCTTCACATTCTTGGAGACAGCAAGAAATGAACACATGCCCAGGAAGTAGGCAAATATCATGTTGTCGACAAATATCGACTGAATGAAAATATTAAAATTTTCCATATATCAGCTTACTCTCTTTCAGTTCATTTCTCTTGCATATCAGGATTGAAATGGCGCTGCACCCAGATAATGCATGCCACAACAATCAGAGCCATAGGAGGAAGAATCATCAGGCCATTATTGACATAACCGGCCTCATACCAAGACGTCGGCACGACTTGAAATCCCCAAAGCGTGCCACTGCCTAAAAGTTCGCGCACAAAGCCGGTGATAGCAAGCACTATCGTGTAACCGATTCCATTGCCGACACCATCGAGAAACGAAGGCCACGGCTTATTGGCCATCGCAAATGCCTCAAGGCGCCCCATTAGTATGCAGTTGGTAATAATCAGCCCGATAAACACTGAAAGTTGCTTCGACACATCATAGGCAAACGCTTTAAGCGTCTCATTGACGATCACCACAAGTCCGGCGACCACCACAAGTTGCACGATAATACGTATATTCACCGGAATAGTCTTGCGAATAAACGATATTATCACATTGGAAAACGCAAGAACCACCGTCACCGACAGCCCCATGACCATAGCCGGTTCAAGTTTGGCCGTTACGGCAAGTACCGAGCAGATGCCAAGCACCTGAACGACCACCGGATTATCCTTGGCAAAAGGATTGAAAAATACCGTTCTGTTGTTTATTTTTTCAGCCATGACTCTTATTATTTTCCTGTTAACGACTGAAGATAAGCCTTATAAGGAACCAATCCGTCATCAAGCATCGAAGCGACACCTTTGCTTGTGATAGTTCCACCCGAGACTGCGTCAACATAGTCCTCGCCTGCTTTAGGTTTCACTCCTTTTTTCAAGACATTCACAGGAAGGAACTTTCCATTTTTCAACAACACCTTCCCTCTGAACTGGTCACTGAATACCGGTTTTTCAATCTCGGCGCCAAGTCCGGGAGTTTCACCCTCATGAGCGAAATAAGCGCCATAGATTGTCGATCCGTCGGCATCAAGTGACACATAACCCCATATAGGCCCCCATAGACCGGCACCATAGACCGGCACAACATATTTCCGGCCTCCGTCCACATCACACACATATACAGGAAGACGCCGCTCAGAGGCAGCCACTTTAGACTCACTCGCCATATCGATACCGAAAGCGTCGTTACCGATACTGTCACCTTTTTCATTCACAACCAGCTGTGACACCACAAATTTGTTGAAATCCGTCGCAATCATGCCTTTGTCAGGCACCACCCTTATAGCCGACAGTATCTGTCGCATCTTATCGGCATCGATATTCGCCTGTTGCCGTTCACGAAGTCCCATCGAAGTCATTGCAAGCACAGCACCGACTACTCCTGCCAGTACTATGATATAAACAATGGTGTATATACTGCTTTGCTTGTTCATTGTCTCGGTAGATTAGTCGATCAACATCTTTGTTCTGCGACGGCGACGGGCCACATTGGCCTCGACCACACAATAATCGATAAGCGGAGCCAGTGCGTTCATCAGAAGCACCGCAAGCATGGCGCCTTCAGGGTAGCCATTATTGTAGGTGCGTATGAGAATGGCGACCACCCCCACCAGAAATCCATAGATCCACTTGCCTGCCTCTGTGCGGGCTGCTGTCACCGGATCAGTCGCCATAAAAACTACCGCGAATGCAAATCCGCCAAACATCAGTTGGTCAAATGGATCGACAAAACTCATCGGATATAAAGGCGAGGCACACGCATGTGCGATTGCTCCCATCGCCAGGCCGCCGGCAACTGCCGACACGATTATTTTCCAGCTTGCTATACCCGTGGCGAGAAGTATGACCGCGCCTATAAGCACGCAGAGAGTAGATGTCTCGCCGAACGATCCGGGAATAAGCCCTATGAAGCTCTGCCATGAGTCGATAGGTGTGCCGTCAAGTCCAAGAGGCATCACACTGCCTCCCGACGTCACATCTGCCGTAGCGATCTGCCCCAGAGGAGTCGCGCCGGTAAAGCCGTCGGGAGCGTTTCCGCCAAACCCGAGTATCGACTTTGTGGATACAAACACATTGTCGCCGCTCATCTGCGACGGATAAGCAAAAAACAGGAAAGCGCGCGTCACGAGTGCGACATTGAACACGTTGTACCCCGTACCGCCGAATACCTCCTTGACAAAGATCACCGAAAAAGCCGTAGCCACAGCAATCATCCAAAGCGGAGTTTCCACAGGGCAGATAAGCGGGATAAGAAATCCTGTCACAAGAAAACCCTCCTGTATCTCCTCGCCGCGCAACTGTGCGACAAAAAACTCAATCCCGAGTCCTACCATATAGGCGACCACAATACGTGGCAGGACCGCCAGGAATCCATAAAGCATCAGATCCAGAAACGGGAACTCCGTAGCGCCGCAAGCAAGCCAGTGCTGATAACCGGTATTGTACATTCCGAAAAGCATACAAGGCACCAGTGACAGCACAACTATGATCATGACCCGTTTAGAGTCTATATTATCATGAATGTGCACACCCGACTTCGAAGTCTCCGACGGTGTGAAAAGGAAGGTGTCCATGCCATCGTAGACCGACTTTAAGGCATGTAGTCCGCCACCCTTCTCAAATCTGGGGCGCAGACGGTCCATCAGTTTTTTCAGTGCTTTCATCCTCTGTTCTTTATTTTAGAGCCTAAAATGTATTAAAAAGTTTCATGACGCAGAAAATCAAGTCCTTCCCTCACTATTTTCTGTAGTTCGAGTTTCGAGGCGTCAGCATACTCCGCTGCAGCGAAATCAGCCGGTGTTACTTCATAGATACCCAAAGCCTCCATTCTGTCTATATCTCGCGCAAGTATAGCTTTTACAAGATACTCCGCCATTATATCCATCGGTATATAATTGTCATACTGCCCCGACAATATCATTGCGCGACGACCGCCGTTGAGGCGTGCGTCAGGCGAAAAACGACGCCTTTTCAGAAAATGTCCGGGAAAAGACCTGCTTTCACTCATCTTGTCGGGCATGATCGACGCCCATCCCATAAACTCGCTCACATCATCTCCCTCCGGAATTACGGTCACCTGTGTATAAGGATACCGCAGATAACCGTCTAATCCTACATTAATTCCGGTAAGAACATTACCGGAGATCACACGTTCATGCCCTGAATTCTTAACACTTTCGGCAAGAAGCGACTTCATCGAGGCCCCTGCCGGAGCCGTCACGTAACACGGCTTATTAACCTCGCTTCCTGTCACAGCCACAGGTGCCGTCCAGTTCACACCCTTTCCTGCCGCTACCTGGCCGATCCGCATCAAAGTCATCGCATCAAGCGTCCACACGGTCTCCCCCTTGTTGACAGGTCTTATGTTAGCGGCCAGGACAGAAGGCAACGAAGCGGGAAATCCGCCATCCACGTCAACCATATATGCGCCTGGAATGTCCTTGACGCCACTGCCCGGAGCACGTCCGACATAAACATTGCCGTTTGTCAGCACTTTCAATGTCGAAACCCCTTTTTCAAGCAATACCTCGTTGCCCTCCAATGCAAGCGACATATCAGGAGCGAGTGGGGCGGCATCCCACAATGTCACAAATATATCGCGCGGCACCGATGTCGGCATGGGCACAATATCAAACGGCAATTGCCGCATCTGCGCCCACACACCCTGAGCCATAAGAGCGCTCTTTATCGCATCGGCGCCTTCTGGCACACTACTTGCCGTAGACGTGGTCGATACGTTATTGTCCGGAGTGATTTCCACCGCCAGCACCTTACGTCGCTCTCCCCTGACCACAGCTTTTACTATGCCCGAAACAGGAGACACAACTTTTATATCATCGTATGACTTGTCATGCCACAAGACTTCGCCACACTCGACATGTATGCCTTCCCTTACGTCCATCTTCGGAGTCATCCCGGTGAAATCATCTGGAATCAGAGCCACTGTTTCAGGCCTGACCACCGGAACACCTACGATACTGACCGGACGCTGAGCCTCACCCGATAAATTCAGATTCAGCCCTCTTTTTATATGTAGAGGCTTTCCCATCTGCCTTTTTATTTTTTTATTAAACACCACCGACTGCCATCTGGATTTAATGGTTGTCAATGTTATCACACAAAAATATTAAAAATTTCTAATATCTGCATTTAAAATATAACTTCATTATCCGGTCTGATTTCTGATAACTCCTGAAATTTCGTAATTCCGGCAATCCATTCCGGCAATCTTAATAATTACATACTGTTGCATGGCCTCTTTCATAAAGAGTTGATTCGGATGACCCTGCCATGCCATATCACTGCCAATATCACACCCCGCACAAAAAGATAACCGAGAAATGCGCCCCATATAATATTGTTGCTGAAAGCTGACGACACGCCTCCATTGCCGTCAAGATACGGCAATGTAACGATAAAAAACACCCCGACAGCAACCGATGTAGCGATAAGCATAGGCCGCGTAAATGTAATGCCTATAAAAAAACCGTCATAGATAAAAGCCAGAACCGTAAACAGCGGTATCAATTGTATCCAGATATGGTTTTGCGACACAGACTCCCTTACTACCATATCATCAGTGAGCAAACAGGTCACCCATTGCCATCCCGATGAGTAAAGCAATGTAAACACCAATGCGATACCGGCCGACCACCATAGCAGATACCTGACCGTAGTATTAAGACCGTTGCGGTCTCCGGCTCCGAAATTACGACCACAGAGAGCTTCTCCTGTAAATGCGAAACCATCCATGAAATACGAAAAAAAGATAAAAAACTGCACTATGACAGCATTAGTGGCCAGAGTAAGCGAACCGAGTCGTGCTCCAAACGCACTCACTGCAATCGTTACCGACATGACACACAGCGATCTGAGAAAAATATTTGAATTTACAGAGAAAAAACGCCGCAATAATTCAAATCTGAACAATGAATGCCAGCCACACCACAGAGTGCCGGCCGGAGCCATGCGCAAAGCAAACACGAAAGCAAGAACCAACCCGATACAATTCGCCACAAGTGTACCATAAGCGACGCCTTTGAAGCCTATGCCAAAAGTAAAAACCAGCAAAAAACTTGTGAGTATATTTATAATATTCACAGTCACCGAGATAATCATAGGCCAGAATGTCGACTGCATACCTATAAACCAGCCCGATATTGCCATAGTGCCAAGCAACGCGGGAGTTCCCGAAACACATATCCTGAAATAATCCGATGCCAAAGACCTAACCTCCGCGTCAGGACCGATAATATGCATCAGTAACACAAGCATCGGTTTCTGGAAAAGCACCAGTAAAATTCCAAGAAGAAACGCTATCATCAGCGAACAAGAGAAAATCTCACCTATTCCCTTCTCATCCTTTTTGCCATAAGCAACCGCCGTGAGGCCGGTAGTACCCATTCTAAGAAAAACAAGCACTCCTGTCATCTGGCTCATCATAAGCGAACCTACAGAGATTGCAGCTATAAACACTGCTGAGCCCAAGTGACCCGATATCGCCGTATCACTAAGTCCGAGCAACGGCACTGTCACATTGCTCACTATTGCCGGCAACGCCAGAGACAATATCTGCCTGTTGAGATTCATAGCACAAAGATAACAAAACAAAAATCTCCGGAATGTCATAAATGGCCACTCCGGAGAATCATCATGTTTTATGTTTTAGTCGAGATGCATCACATCACGGTATATATCAAGAGCGGCCTCTATCTCCTTGACACTTGCGGTACTGTCAAGCGCAAGTACTCCCACGTCATGTAGCAGTGTGAAATTTATTTCCGATGCATCCACATTCTTCTTGTCATGCTTCATGAAACCTATCAGTTCATCATAGTCATTGCATGTGATGGCAAATGCACGGTAATTCTCATAGATATAACCTGCAATCCGGCGCATCGTCTCTGTAGGAAATCCCTTTTGCATAACCGACAGAATCAACTCCACGACCAGACCATAGGCAACGGCGTAACCATGAGGAATAGGAGAGTTACGCTTCAGTGCAAGTGACTCAAACGCATGTCCTGTCGTGTGTCCGAGATTCAGAGCCTTTCTAAGCCCCTTCTCCGTAGGATCCTGAAACACAATATCCTGCTTGACGCCCACATTCTCCTTAAGAAGGTCGAGCATCCGTTCGCTACCCACTTCCAGAACATCCTGCCTCATAAGGTCATTGAGCATATCCGGGCCTTTGATCAGCGCATGTTTCAGCATCTCTCCATATCCCGAACGCATCTCGGTAGCCGAGAGTGTGTTGAAAAATATAGATGAGACAATCACCTGATCGGCATTCTTAAAAGCGCCTATCTCGTTTTTAAGGCCATTGAAATTGATGCCTGTCTTTCCTCCCACCGATGCATCTACTGCTGCGAGAAGCGTCGTAGGCACATTCACAAAGCGGATTCCACGTTTGAATGTCGCTGCGGCAAAAGCCCCCATATCGGTCACAACGCCCCCTCCAAGATTCACAAGCATGGAATGACGCGTAGCACCTGCATCTCCAAGCTGCTGCCATATATAGCTTAACGACTCAAGATTTTTATTCTCGTCGCCAGGCTTCACCATTATCACAAAAGCATCTTTGATGGTAGCGCTGTCATGACTGACAACAGGAAGTGCGGCCGACATTGTGTTCTCATCTACAACCACAAAAGTTTTAGTCGGCTTTATCGTCTCGGCGATCCTGTCGATAGCCTCTGCCACACAGTTCGTGAATACGACATTATTCTCCATAACATCAGAGCTGTTTACAACATCGTTAATGAATCCAGCAAAACGTCAAGACCATCGGCAAGTTCATCCATTGACCCGTAAACTATGCTGGCACCTGCTTTTTCAAGCACATAGGCCGGTATCGGTCCCGTACACACGCCTATAGTCACTGTCCCGGCCCTTGAAGCAGACTCTACACCAAGAGGGGCATTATCTATCGCGATACACTCCTCCGGCCTGACACCCGCCAAAGCAGCTCCGCGCAAAAAAGGCTCCGGATGAGGCTTTCCGTTGGATACATCTCTCGCTGTCACCCGGCGGCATTGAGGAAATGCATCGGGGAAATCACTGTCAAGACGGCAAAGAAGTGAATTTTGTCCCGATCCAGTCACAAGTACGCATACAATGCCACGCCTCATAAGACCGGCAATAACCCTGTCGGCTCCAGGCATAAGCCCGGGAGCTCCAAGTTCCCGGAAATATGCAGCCTTTCGGGCATATAGAGCATCACACTCTTCCTTGCTGAAACACTTGTTCCATGCTTTCATGGCAAGCTTGTTGACAGTAGCGGCCCCCGTCATGCCCTCATCGAGATAAAATTCATCCTCTGGAGCTTCAATACCGATTTCATTCATAAGCCTATGCCAGGCCTTTGAATGAAACGGCATCGAATCATAGAGCGTACCGTCCATGTCGACAAGAGCCGCTTTTATCATTTCTCGCGCATGAACAGGTTTATAGGCGTCCCATGGAAATCCCAATGAGAACGTATCTTATTTTCAAGATAACGTCGATAAGGCTCTTTCACCCACTGCGGCAGATTACAGAAGAAGATAAATGTCGGGATACGCGATCCTTTGAGCATCGTGATGTACTTTATCTTTATGTACTTTCCCTTGTTGGCTGGAGGCGGATATGCGGCAATGTCCTCCTGAAGCACAGTGTTAAGCTGATGAGTAGGCACCTCGCGACGACGGTTCTTATAAACATCGACCGCCGTCTCAAGCACTTTGTAGATTCGCTGCTTGGTAAGGGCAGAACCGAAAATAATCGGAAAATCCATAAAGGGAGCGAACTTGTTTCTTATCGCATCCTCAAAATGCTTGATGGCAACCTGTGATTTATCCTTGACAAGATCCCATTTGTTCACACACACCACAAGCCCCTTCTTGTTTCTCTGTATAAGAGAGAAGATATTACAGTCCTGAGCCTCTATGCCACGGGTAGCGTCAATCATCAGTATGCACACATCCGATGCCTCGATGGCACGTATGGAGCGTATCACCGAATAATATTCGATATCCTCGTTAACCTTTGCTTTCTTGCGTATGCCGGCAGTGTCTACAAGATAAAAATCAAATCCGTATTTATTGTAACGGGTATAGATGCTGTCGCGGGTAGTACCGGCGATATCTGTGACGATATTGCGCTCCTCTCCGATAAATGCGTTGATTATCGATGATTTGCCGGCATTAGGGCGACCCACTATCGCAAACTTGGGGATATCCTCGAGCGCAGCCTCCTCATCTTCGTTCCTCTCCGGCAGCTTATGTACTACTTCATCAAGAAGGTCTCCGGTACCGTAACCGTTTACTGCCGACACTGGCCATGGCTCCCCGAGTCCGAGGCTATAGAATTCAGGCACGTTATACACCCACTCGTTGCTGTCGACTTTATTGGCGACAAGAAGCACCGGCTTAGAAGACTTCCTGAGTATCTCTGCAACGTGGTCGTCAAGGTCGGTCACTCCGTTCATGGCATCGACCACAAACAAGATTTCATCAGCCTGCTCGATAGCAAGAGCAACCTGCTTGTTGATCTCTCCCTCAAATATATCTTCAGAGTTCACCACCCAGCCACCGGTGTCGACAATGGAAAATTCCTTTCCATTCCAATCGACCTTGCCATATTGGCGGTCGCGCGTCGTTCCGGCAGTCTCGTCCACTATAGCCGTCCTCGATTGTGTGAGGCGGTTGAACAGGGTGGACTTACCCACGTTCGGTCGGCCTACTATTGCTACAAGCTGTCCCATTGGATTATATTTTTTGCTAAGTTAAGCAAATTTTCACAAACCTCACTCAACATAGCCAAAAGCCTTGAGCTTATTCTCCCTGTTTCGCCAGTTAGGTTCTACCTTGACAAACAATTCAAGAAACACCCTCTTGCCAAAGAAAGTCTCGATATCCTTGCGCGACTCCATGCCCACTCTCTTGAGCATACTGCCGCCTTTGCCTATAAGAATGCCCTTCTGGCTGTCTCGCTCCACATACACCACCGCCATGATATGGATTGACCCAGGCTTCTCTTCAAATTTCTCGACAATAACCTCTGTTGAATAAGGCACCTCCTTATCATAATTCAACAGGATTTTCTCCCTGATTATCTCCGTTACAAAAAACCGTGCCGGCTTGTCTGTCAGAGCATCCTTTCCGAAATACGGTGCCGAAACCGGCAGGAGCTCCACAATACGTTTCATCAGGTTGGACGTATTGAACTTCTCCAAAGCCGAAGTAGGAAATATCTCAGCCTTTGGAAGCAGAGCCTTCCACCGGTCGACTATGGCGATCAGATCATCCTGCCCCTTTAAAAGGTCTATCTTGTTTATAACCAGAAGCACCGGTACATCTTCTTTTGCGACACGCGCAAGAAAATCGGCATTCTTCGTCGGGTCCTCCACCACATCTGTCACATAAAGCAGCACATCGGCATCGGTCAGCGCGCCTTCCGAAAACTCAAGCATTGATTCCTGCAGCTTATATTTCGGCTTAAGCACCCCCGGTGTATCAGAAAAGACAATCTGATAATCCGGAGTGTTGACTATGCCCATTATACGGTGACGGGTTGTCTGAGCCTTCGACGTGATAATGCTCACACGCTCGCCTACCAGATCGTTCATCAACGTTGACTTTCCCACATTGGGATTTCCGACAATATTGACAAAACCTGCCTTATGCCCTTCCTTCACATTTGGCGATGTCATTCCTCCGAGAATCTCATCTATGCTTTTGATCTCTGCGCCGGTCTCTTCTGCAGGATTCACATTTTTATTTTCATTCATGGTCTTTGACTGTTGTTTTTCCATCTTAATGGTATATACCTATCGAATAAATAACAAAAAATAGCACCCCCTTGGATGCTACTTTTTGTTAACTCTTGCGAAAACAGACCGTCAAAGATCCCAGATGAGGTACATTGCACCCCATGTGAATCCCGCACCGAAAGCCGTAAGAATGATCTTGTCACCCTTCTTCAGACGACCTTTGTACTCGTCGAGACACAAAGGTATCGAAGCGGCGCTCGTGTTACCGGTATGTTCGATATTGACAAGCACTTTTTCCGAGGGAACGCCGGCGCGCGACGAAACAGCCTCGATAATGCGCAGATTAGCCTGATGTGGCACCAGCCAGTTGATATCTTCGACTGAAAGACCGTTACGCTCCATGATCGAAAGCGAAGAAGTGAGCATATCGGTCACGGCATGCTTGTAGACATGTCGGCCATCCTGGAAAAGATAATGGTCCCCGGCATCAAGCGTCTCCTGACAGGCAGGATGAACAGAGCCACCGGCACGCATGTAAAGATGCTCGAGACCGGTACCGTCTACATGAAAGACTGCATCGATTACACCTACAGGTTCCTCGGTCGGCTCAACCAGCACAGCACCGGCTCCATCACCAAAAAGCGCGCATGTCGAACGGTCCTTATAGTTGACCATCGACGACATTTTTTCGGCTGCGACAACCACAACCTTCTTCCGCAACCCTGACTTCACGTATGCGGCGGCATCTTCAAGAGCCACAATAAAACCGGCACATGCAGCCTGAATATCATAGGCATAGGCACCACTCAGTCCACAACCGTGGGCAATGACCGATGCTGTTGACGGGAAACGGTAATCAGGATTTGAAGTTGCGCAGATTACCAACTCGACCTCTTCAGGTTTCGTTCCTGTCGACTCAAGCAGTTTTTCAACAGCCTTGATGCCGAGATACGACGAGCCGGTATTCTCTTTTTTCAGGATACGGCGTTCTTTGATACCTACACGGGTTGTGATCCACTCGTCGTTGGTATCTACCATCTTCGACAACATCTCATTGTCGAGAATGTCGTCCGGCAGATATGAGGCTATGCCTGATATGCGTGCATTGAGCATGGCTGAAGTATTTTGACTATAGTAGTATTAATACTGATTGACAAAGGCAGCGGAAGCCCGACCGCTTCTTGTTCCGGCCCGGTTTCCGTTGGTTGTTTTGCTTGTCTGCGACGAATGTCATGTGTCATGGCATCGGTGTACTCATGCGGTCTGTTCAACCGACAGATGACATCATCGCATGATTTATGCTGTTACTTAGACAGCAGCGTTCTTTTCAATCACCTGACGGCCACGGTAATAACCGCATTCGCCACAGATTGTGTGATATATGTGCCACGAGCCGCAGTTCGGGCAAAGTGCGATTGTAGGCATCTGAGCCTTGTCGTGAGTACGGCGCTTCGCAGTGCGCGTCTTCGATTGTTTGCGTTTAGGATGTGCCATCGGTTCTTTATCTCTTATTTATTGTTATTCTTTTCCGGCCTGCAGGCAGGTCTTTTTATTCTTTTATTCGGCAGAGTCCGGCTCAGTCATCAAGATTACCAAGCTCCCTCAGCTTATCCCACCTCGGGTCAGTCGCCTGCATGGCGCTGTCACTCTGTCCGTCCATATCTATGCTATCTCCCAGAGTCTCATCGCCAAAGTCTTCAATATCATCATCTCCGACAATGGCAGGACGGCCTCCACGGTGTTTCTTCAGTAAAGCGCTCATAGTGCGGTTGCACTTGCCAAGCGGATGAACGTGCTTGATAGGTATTGCAAGCGCAACGGTATCGTTGAGCATATAAGCGACATTGAGGTAGTTTTCACTCTCCGGAATTTCCAGAACCTCATCGCTGGTGTCGTTGTAAGTCTCACCGAAACGCACGACAACGTGGTAATCTGTCGAGATCGGGATCTCCATCTCGTCAAGACAGCGGTCACACAACACAATCACTTTTCCCGTCAGCGTAAACGTCAGGTCATAGAGGTCGTTGCGGTGGGTGAGGGTCAAAGACACATCAATATCGGCATCCCGCACATCCGGACTCTCCATATTGGCAAAAAAATGCTTGTCCAGGTGATACTGCATGTGATGCGTACCAACCGGCAAACTCTTCAAGGGCAGCTTGAATTCTGTAAATTTTCCCATTTCTGAAGTCCGTTTGTGCTGAAAAACCCTGCAAAATTAGAAATTCTATTCGATTAATTCAAATCTTATTATTTTTTTTCCAACTTTTTATCTCAATATACCGCCTGCGCTGAACCGGAAATCAAATGCAGAGTTTACCGACAACGCTTTTTCTTGTAAACATTTCCTAAAGAATTATCTTTTGTGATAGCATAAGCCGATTTGAAAATGCAACATCATGGCTGATTACAATCAGTGTGCCTGAATACATCCTGAGCACACTTGACAGAACTTCGATGTTATATAAATCAAGATTATTGGTGGGTTCATCGGCAATTATCATATCCGGTGTGTCATCGGCAACCATAAGACAGCATAATGACAACCGCATTTTTTCACCACCGCTGAGCACCGCACATGGCTTATTCCATGACGATTCAGAAAACAGAAAGCGGTTAAGGCGGATATTCAGCTCATGCTCAGGAAGTGAATGCCGGTTAAAATTCTGTATCTGTTCCGATATGGTAATATTATTATCAATAAGAGAATATTCCTGATCCAGATAAACACATCTCAGATTATCGGCGCGATAGACACTTCCTATTGTAGGTGCCAGCTCTCCTTTTATTATTTTCATGAGAGTGCTTTTGCCGGAACCATTGCGCCCGGTCACACAAATTCTGTCACCGCTACGTATAATAAAATCAAGCCTTTTTTCCCAAAGGCCGTTTTCACCGGGATATGCGAAATCAATGCCATGTGCCTCTATCATAATTTTTCCGACATGAACATCCGGAGAAGAAAAATCCACCGCCATACGGCCTACATCATTTATCCGCGATGAGGCATCCGCAATCCTCTCTGTCAGGCTATCAATCTTATTACCCTGAATATAGGCACTTTTAGCAGTCGATTTTTCTGCCTGATTTTTCAAATTGCCCATAGATATTCTGGCCACACATTTTTTCTCACTGTGACTCCGCCCTCTGGAATTCTGCCGTTGTTGTCGTTCTGCCGTCTCCCGCGCAATCAGTTTCTGCTTTCTCAGTTCTTTTCTCAAACAATCCACATGTTCGGCCAACGAGACATTTTCAGCTGCGACAGATTCACGATACTCATCAAATCGCATAGGATACATGCGCATTCCTTTTTCCGACAATTCGTAAATTTTCGAAAATCGGTTCAGCAGCATCACATCATGGCTGACAACAAGCATCGTGCCGTTAAAATTATCCATGAACTCATACAAGACACCCCGCGAATCATCGTCAAGATGATTTGTTGGCTCGTCCATAAGTACGATTCGTGGATTATGTAGCATAATTCCGGCAAGAAAAACTTTTGTTTTTTCTCCACCACTTAGTCCCTTAAACTGGAAATCACATCGCACATCATACAATCCCCATGAATCAAGAGCCACACGCACACGATCTTCAATCGACCAGTCGTCTCTAAGAATATCAAAACAGCTTTCCGATGAGTCACCGGACAGAATCGCTTGCAAAGCTTCAATCTTATCGCTTACGCCAAGAACCTCACCGACAGTCATGTTGTTGAACTGCCCGTAATGCTGCGGTACGAGATAAGGAATATCACCAAACGACATCTCTCCCTCAGTAGGCTTTATTTGACCTGCAAGTATATTCAGCAACGAAGATTTGCCGCAACCGTTAGCCCCAACAAGAGCACATTTAGACCTCGAAACAATTGCAAAACTGATGTTGCTAAAAACAGATATGCCGTCCGGCAGAACATACGACAAATTGTTTACAACAATATTCATTGTAAAATAATGTAAAAACGACTTTTGTTTAATACTCTGATGAAATACACTCCCCCGGGGCTGTTTATACACCAGTCCCGGAGCCATCACCTATTTCAAGGATTAAGACAAGTCGTTGATTACATTATATTGTATGATTTATTTGATTGATGCAAAATTATCAACTAAATGCGACATGCACAAAGATTATCGTAAATAAAATACATTTTATGACTCAATCCCCCTCATAGAGCATCGGCCGTATCGCATTTTCGATACGGCCGATTCATTACCTCGTATATAATTTATCCAAAGTATATGTATCTGCTTTACACCTGTTTCACAACCTTATGAGAACCGGGGCCATACTCCTTAGCCTCCGTCTCTCCTGGAACAACGACCGAAGCTGTAGCTCCCTGAGGAATCGAGAACTCCCATATCCACTGGTCTCCCTCATACCTCCATTCACTTGTGATCGGACCGGCGGCCGACTGATAGGATGCCTTCACAAAACCAAGCCGTGGATCAGGCACAGGCTTCATGACAATATGCTTGAAACCGGGTTGGGCTGGATCTGACGCAATTCCGGCCATGGTCTCCCACATCCACTCGCACACACAACCATAAGCATAGTGGTTAAAGCTGTTCATGCCGCGCGGACCCATTCCATGCTCTATCATATAGCTGTTCCAGCGTTCCCATATCGTAGTCGCGCCATTATCTATCGAATAAAGCCAGCTCGGATTCTTTCGCTGGAAAAGAAGCTCATAGGCTATGTCGCTCATTCCATTCTCCGTCAAAGTCGGCATCAGGATCGATGTACCGAGGAATCCCGTCTGAAGACAATTGCCATGCTCGGCAAAATTATTGCGAAGACGCTCGATCATCTTATCCTTCGCATCTCCGTCGACAATATTGTTTTTAAGGGCAAAAAGAGCAGGAGTCTGCATCGTATTCAGAATCTCATTCTTGAACTCACCTTTTTCATTCAGGAAATTATCCTTCAGATAAGCTCTTGCTTCTGCCTCCATAGCCTCATACTTCGCAGCATCACGACCGGTTGCTTTTGCCATGTCACGCATCATTCCGGCATCGATAAGCCAGTAGCTTGCACCAAGATAATTCCAATAATCATAAGCTTCAGGACGAATGCCAGGCTTACCTTCATTGTAAATTCCTCCTCCACAGCTTTCTATAGGTTCATAGCTAAGCCAGTCTGCCCATTGATAATCGCCATTTTCATTCTTGAGTGCATGGTGATTGTACTTTGTCTCGTTTATGTGACCGACAAATTTCTCCATTGCATCCCAGTTCTCATCGATGATTTCAGTATCACCAAACTGCTTCCACACAACCCACGGAACAATGACTCCGGCATCGGCCCAACCAAGACGCATCATATCGGTTGACGCGGCACCGTACTGAGCCACTGGAGCAACACCTGGGAAACCGCCGGTTTCCGACTGTGTGTCGCGCATGTCGCGCATCCACTTATGGAAGAAATCGCTTGTGTTGGCAAAGAATGTTCCGGTTTCAGTAAACACCTGTGTGTCGGCAGTCCAGCCAAGACGCTCGTTGCGTTGCGGGCAATCAGTAGGAACTGACAGATAATTCGACCGCTGCCCCCAAAGAGTATTTGAAATCAGCTTATTTACCATTTCATTACCGGTGGTGATCACGCCGGTTTCCATATCCTTTTTGATCGATGTAACCGGAATAGACTTGATTGACCGAATGCAAACCTCGTCGTCAGCCATGATCGAAACGTAACGATAGCCATAGAATGTGCGGCGAGGACTGTAAGTTACAAAATCCTGATTGTCTCCAAACGTGTATTTAAGTATCATGCCCTTATCCGGAATGCGCAGATTCAGACGATGCACACTTCCTTCAGGCCCATCCATGCCTCGGCTTTTAGCCCCATTACCGTCATTGAGCAGCTCTCCAGGCAGACATGTCAGCTGTGTGCCCGCTTTGGCGCTGAATTCAAATTCCGGCACGGCCGCACTATTCTGACCGAAATCCACAACAAGAGTCTCGCCAGGTTTAAGCACTATATCTTCTCCCGCAGCATGTTCCTTTGTAACAACAACTTTGCCAAATGCATCCTCGTTGTCTCCGGTAACTCCGCTCCATGTATAAGCCTGCTTAGGCTCCAGAGCAAGATCCTCACGCAGATATATCTCCGCACCCTCCGATGGAAGGATCTCTCCGGAAAACTCCGTGTTCACCTCTGGTGTTCCAAGTACGTCTGCCACAGCATATCCCGGCAATTCACGGGCATCATATTCCTCTCCATCAAATATAGCAGCGTGTTTGACAGGCCCTGCGATACCGGCTTTCCAATCTTCGGTATTTGTACCGAAATACTCCTTGCTCCCATCTGAATATGTAAGTTCCAGTACACTTCTGAAAGCAACCTTCTTTCCTAACATTCCATCATGTCCGCCGGGAGTGATGATCTTGTCTGCCCACCAGCCGGGAGTCACCTCAGCCGAAAATAAATTCTCTGCATCTGCCTTCTTTGAAATAAGATCAGTGACATCGTAGGTGAATGAACGCCGTGTCTTTGCATAATGCGTGAAGCCCGGCTTAAGGAATTCATCGCCCACAAGCGTTCCGTTAACATATATATCATATACACCCAGTCCGGTTGTCATCCATCGGGCCGAAGCCACCTCTTTCTCATTTTTAACTTCCGAGACAAACCAACTGCATCCATCGGCGGCACGTTCGTTTTCCCATGTTATGCTGCCGGTAATAACCGGTGCATCCACAACCGAAATCCATTCCGATTTTTCCCACAAAGAATCGTCAAGCGCATCCACGCGCTTTCCGACCTCGCTCGAAGTTGACGACGTACAACCGATTGTCGACATCATAGACATTCCGACAACAGCTGCAATTGCAAGCTTTTTTTTCATGATGATTAGTTTCAAGCTTTTTATATAACGTTTAAGATCTTATTCCATACATTTCGTCAAAACCTGCCAGGAACAGATCTGAGCGAAATCAAAACCTCCGCCACATGTATATGATATATGACGGTCCAACAACAAAATTAAGATTTTTTCTCTACACTTCCCTGCTTTAATTCAAAACCTTCACCACTTCTCACCGAAGACACCGCAAAACACTCTGCAATGCCATCTTTTTCTCCACTTTATTAAAAAATAATTTGGCAAAACCATTTCATCTGCCTACCTTTGCGCCCACGAAACAGCCGTAACCGCTGGCGGGACAAGCAGCCCGTGGATGTTGCGCGTAGTATTAACATTTTGATTATAAAATTTGAAATGGATCTGATCAAAATCGCCGAGGAGGCTTTTGCCACCGGCAAAAAGCATCCCGAGTTCAACGCTGGCGACACAATCACAGTAGCCTATCGCATTAAAGAGGGCAACAAAGAGCGTATCCAGATGTACAAGGGTGTTGTCATCCGCATCTCTGGCGACGGCGACAAAAAGCGTTTTACAGTTCGCAAAATGTCCGATAACATCGGTGTTGAGCGTATCTTCCCCTTGGAGTCTCCGTTTATCGACAGCATAACTGTCAACAAATACGGTAAAGTTCGTCGCGCAAAACTCTACTACCTGCGCAAACTCACCGGCAAAAAAGCTCGCATCAAAGAACGCCGCGTTACTAAATAAAACAGCGACAGTCTTAAAAAATTCCGACCCGGTTTCTCTATCAGAGAAATCGGGTTGTTTATTTTTTATATTACCAACAAATACAAGACGCCATGTTTGTTGCGGAAATATGATATCCTTCCGTGATAACGATTAACAGCGCTCTCCGCTGACCATAATAAAAAACAGACGCTGTTTCCAGCGCCTGTTCACAAAGCATATATTTTCTTTGCTGAATTATCATTCGGCCTTTCGGCCTGTAAAATCAGCAATCAGACGTGTTGTCTCCTCAACCGCCTTATCAAGATTGTCGTTAACAACTATTTTGTCATAGCGTGAGGCAAAACCCATCTCATATTCTGCGCGCCCTACACGCTCGGCTATCCGCTCTGCATTGTCGGTACCTCTATGCTCCAGACGGCGACGAAGTTCATCAACCGATGGCGGCATTACAAAAAGGCTCATGGCATCGTCTCCAAAAAGCTCCTTTACATTAACACCGCCCACAACATCGATATCAAGAATCACATCATGTCCTTCGTCTCGCGTGCGCTCGACTTCACTTTTCAATGTTCCGTAAAATCGACCAGGATAAACTTCACAGTATTCCACAAAGTCACCGGCATCAATCCTGCGTCTGAACTCATCATCGCTAAGGAAGTAGTAATTTACGCCATCAGACTCTCCCGGACGGGGATCTCTGTTGGTCGCCGATACCGAAAACCGGAGATCCATCCCAGGCTTTTCCCTGACAGCCGATATAATAGTCGACTTACCACACCCCGAAGGTGCCGAAATCACGATAACTTTTCCCTTGCGGACTTCCGTCATGGCATATCTGGCTGTAAATTTTACATCACATTGAGCACCTGCTCCTTTATCTGCTCGAGCTCATCCTTCATCTGAACGACAATCTTCTGCAATTCAGCATGATTGCTCTTTGAGCCGAGTGTATTTATCTCACGTCCCATTTCCTGGGCTATAAAACCGAGCTTCTTGCCCTGACCTGGATTGCTTCCGTTTACAGTCTCCATGAAATAGTCGAGATGCTGTGCCAGACGCTGCTTTTCTTCATTTATATCGAGCTTTTCAATATAGAAGATCAGCTCTTGTTCCAGACGCCCCTTGTCGAAATCTATCTGATGAAGTTTTACAAGATTCTCCTCAAGGCGCGATTTTATCTTGGCCACACGCTCGCATTCCCAACGTGGCACCTCATCCAGCAAAGCCCGTATACGGTCTATCCTGTGCGCGAAGAAGCTCTCAAGTTTCTCACCCTCCGCACCTCTATAGCACATCAGCGAGTCAACGCATTTACCGAGACTTTCCATCAGTTCCGACACTTCCGTTTCTGAAGCCTCTGCAAGTCCCGAATCACTGTGCAGAGAGTCAGGGAAACGCATAAATACCTGATACCAGTCAGACGGTGCACCGATGCCGAGAGTCGCCGATACTTCCTCAATCCGGCTTTTAAGCACCTTCAGCACCTCCACATTGAAATCTGTGGAAAGAGGCTGGTTGAGTTGTGTACCGGTCGCTTCAATCCAGACGTTCAAGTCGACCTTACCACGCTGGAGCCTGCGTGCGACAACTTCTCTCACCTTAGGTTCGAGATGACGGTAAGCAACCGGAAGCTTCACCGACAGATCAAGCTGCTTGGAATTAAGAGATTTCATCTCCACTGTCAGTTTTTTCCCTGGGAGAAGATCAACCCTCTTTCCAAAACCTGTCATCGACAACAGCATAACCTGAGCACTGTTTTATTTAGTAATCAATGTGCCGACGCACTATAATTGGGAGCTTCCGATGTTATGGCCACATCATGAGGATGGCTCTCTGCCACACCTGCATTGGTTATACGGGTAAATTTAGCCTCATGCAAAGCATCGATATCCTTTGCGCCACAATATCCCATACCGGCACGAAGGCCGCCCAGCATCTGATAAACCACCTCATAAAGTGTGCCTTTATATGGAACACGGGCAGCTATACCCTCTGGAACAAGCTTGCGGTTGTCCTTCTCCTCTGCCTGAAAATAACGGTCTTTCGAACCCTTTTCCATTGCTTCGAGCGAGCCCATGCCACGATAGGCCTTATATTTACGTCCGTTGTATATTATTGTGTCACCGGGCGACTCCTCTACACCTGCAAGCATACCACCGAGCATCACACAATAGCCGCCCGCAGCGAGAGCCTTGACAATATCACCGGAATAACGTATTCCGCCATCAGCGATCAGAGGCACTCCGGTTCCCTCAAGCGCTTTGGCCACATCATATACAGCCGACAACTGAGGCACACCTACACCTGCAATAACGCGAGTAGTGCATATCGAACCCGGGCCGATACCTACTTTAACGCCATCGGCGCCATTTTCAACAAGATAACGTGCGGCATCACCGGTAGCTATATTTCCTACCACCACATCGATCTCTGGATATTTTTCCTTGATAGCCTTAAGCACACCTATCACGCCGCGGCTGTGGCCATGCGCCGTATCAATTACAATAGCATCGACACCGGCTGCCACAAGAGCGTCTACCCGCTCCATGCTGTCGCCAGTCACACCCACTCCGGCTGCCACACGCAGACGTCCGAGCTTGTCCTTGCATGCATAAGGCTTATCCTTCGCTTTAGTTATATCCTTATAAGTTACAAGGCCTATAAGATGGCCTTCTCCGTCTACGACCGGAAGCTTCTCTATTTTATAAGTCTGAAGTATATCGGCTGCTTCTTCAAGATTTGTCGTTTGCGAAGTTGTCACAAGGTTTTCCGAAGTCATCACCTCGTCAACCGCACGGTCAAGATTACGTTCAAATCTCAAATCACGGTTTGTGACAATACCCACAAGTTTCCGGTCAGCATCCACAACAGGAATACCGCCAATGTGATACTCCTCCATCATGGCAAGTGCGTCGCGCACCTTGCTGCCCTGGCGTATGGTCACGGGATCATAGATCATACCGTTTTCCGCACGCTTCACAGCATGGACCTGACGGGCCTGCTCCTCTATCGACATGTTTTTGTGAATAACTCCTATACCTCCCTCTCGCGCTATGGCTATAGCAAGCTTAGCCTCAGTCACGGTGTCCATCGCAGCCGAGACCAAAGGCACATTGAGAGTTATATTACGTGAGAAACGGGTGCGCAAATCCACGTCGCGCGGCAATACTTCTGAATAAGCGGGTATGAGGAGAACGTCGTCAAATGTGAGACCATCCATCTTTACCCTATCGGCAATAAATGACATCGGATATAGAAATTTTATTGCGCACAAAGATAACCATATCTTTCATCATTTCAAAATACATTTTCACTTATATTTTTTCGAATAAACACACCGATATCAATTCTGCTCCTATTCTAAAACACCTAACATTTAAATCCTAACACCGGCAATTCTCAATAATTTACGGACTCCGATTGCGACAGCAAGACATAAGGGGATTCCTATGATACAAACCAGTATCAGACGCATCAAAGGAGACAACGGCAAAGACTCCATTACAAAAACACATCCGACAATGAAAAACGGATGAATAATATAAAACGAATAGCTATGCATGGACAACTTGCAAATAACCGAAGAAGGGGTGTTGAAATAAAACTTACCTAAAGCCAACAGGAAGTAACAAACACATGCGCACATAATGGATTCCCACACCGCATAGTACAAAGCATAACCATTAAATCCTCCGGAGAAATAATCTATACAGTTAGGTTGTGTAGCTCCAACATACAACAACGACAAAGCCATCAGCAAGCCAACTATACCACACATATATCCAATCTTAATATTAAGGCGCTCCAGCCACTGATTACGATACGCCACAATTCCTAAAAAATACATCACGACATAAGAAGGGAAAAAACCGATTTGCAATCCGAACACCTCTTTTCCCATTGGAAACCACAAACGAACCACAAACGCCAAAAGTCCTGTCAAAATAACAAGAGACATTATAATAAATAATATTTTAGGCCTTTCACACCTCATTTTAAATCGTTTAACTCCAAAACTGCGATAACCCACATAGGCAAGCTCAAAAAACAATAATGAAAAAACAAACCACATCGGACCTAAACCAGGCTTTCCCCAAAAACCATAAATCCAATAAACCAAAAATGGAGACAATACAAAATAAAACAATAGCAACGGAATTCCCAGACGATTTATACGATCCATAATAAATGATTTGACACCTTTACGATCAATTGTTCCAGGCAAAAAATACGCAGATATAAAAAAGAACAGACTCATAAAATAAGCCTGATCAACACCCATATTTACCGATAATAATACCTGTGTTATTCCTGAAACCGAATCTCTTGATAAATAGTACCAATCTCCTAATGCACCAAAAGAAATAGCGGAATGATGACAAAAAACCACTATTGCAAGAAACACCCTTATAAGATCCAAAAAATAAATACGTTTCATTTCCCCATTTTTCACAAAAATAAAATAATATTTGAGATTTTACATAATTAACACAAGCACATCAAAAATTTCACAGCCTCATGTTCAAAGCAAATATCCCGCCGTTGATCAAGTGTCTACGACGGGATATTCTCGATACTGAGTTAATCAAGCCAATATCTGTTTCAGATTTCAAGCTTGTGATATGGCAGATTCCATGCTTCAGCAACACCTTCGAATGTCACCTTCCCTTCTACCACATTCACACCCTTGGCAAGACCTGCATCAGACTTGCAGGCTGCCTCCCAGCCCATATCGGCTATGCGCAGCGCATAGGGCAGCGTTGCATTGGTAAGAGCGAGTGTCGAGGTATAAGGCACGGCACCTGGTATGTTGGCTACAGCATAATGCACTACACCATCCACTGTATATGTCGGTTCGGAATGAGTTGTCGGATGAGTCGTCTCAAAACAGCCGCCCTGATCCACAGCGACATCAACAATAACCGTACCGGGGCGCATCAGTTTGAGCATATCGGCAGTCAGCAGTTTCGGGGCCTTGGCTCCTGGCACAAGCACCGAGCCGATCACAAGATCAACAGTCGGCAACTCCTGTTCTATATTATGGCGGGATGAATAAAGAGTCTTCACATTTTTAGGCATGATTTCCGACACATGACGCAAAGTCGGCAGCGAAATATCAGTGATGGTCACGTCTGCTCCAAGACCTGCAGCCATAAGAGCGGCATTACGTCCTACGACACCGGCTCCGAGTATAAGCACCTTGGCAGGTTTCACGCCCGGCACACCGCCGAGCAAAATACCCTTGCCTCCCTGTGGCTTTTCAAGAAAACGAGCACCCTCCTGCACCGACATACGTCCGGCCACCTCACTCATAGGCACAAGCAGCGGAAGCGCTCCATTACGATCGACCACCGTCTCATATGCGATACATGTAGCCCCCGATTCAAGCATTGCCTTTGTCAGTTCCTCGTCACTTGCAAAATGAAAATATGTGAAGAGAACCTGCCCTTTTCTCACCAGAGGATATTCCGGCGCGATAGGCTCTTTTACCTTCACGATCATATCGGCCGTAGCGTATACATCCTCTATTGTCGGAAGTATTGTAGCACCGGCCAAAACATATTCATCATCAGCAAAACCCGATCCGTCTCCGGCTGTATGCTGCACAAACAGGTCATGCCCGTGCTGCACAAGTTCTTTAACTCCCGCTGGTGTAAGACCAACGCGGTTTTCATTATTCTTAATCTCTTTAGGTACACCGATCTTCATAAGAGTAATATATTTAGTTTGGTGATTAGTTTTTTATTTATGGTATTCTCCATCCGTTTACAGCTTCTGCCACCATTACAGCCTCATCGTCGGAAACTGTAGCGACCGGCAGACTCACCACCCGGTCGGCGAGGTCACATGTCACATGAAATTCCTGCTGCGCCCAAATTCTCCCCCTGTAACATGGCTGCAGATGAGGCGGCACTGCATAATGGACATCTGTCTGCACCCCTTTTCTTTCCAGGTGTTGCCTGAATGATTCACGACACCAACGGTCGGGAACCTTCACGACATACTGATGCCACACATGCTCTTCTGCTGTTTCTGGAATCTCAGGCTTTACAACCACAAAATTATCTATCAGCCGGTCATAAATAGCAGCCACTTCCCGTCGTCGACGCCCTACAGACTCAAGATAATCCAGTTTTACACTCAGCACGGCCGACTGTATAGGATCAAGACGCGAATTACATCCTTCAGCGATAATATTGTGATACCGACGGTCACTGCCATAGTTAGACAACGCTCTTACAGCTTGAGCCAGTTCTTTATCATCAGTCAGGACCGCACCTGCATCGCCTAAAGCACCGATATTTTTAGTAGGATAAAAACTCAAAGCACCGGCATGACCAAGTGCGCCGGCCATATTTCGCCGGCCACACACCCCTGCCGCCGACGGACGGGCACCTATAGCCTGCGCGCAGTCCTCTATCACAAGCAGTCCGTGGCTTCTCACGACATCGGCGATGTCCTCATTCCAGTCAACACGCCCATATAGATGCACCGGCATTACAGCCTTCACCTTGTCCGTCACATGACGCTCAATCCCCTCGGCACTTAAAAGCATCGTTTCAGGGTCAGGATCAACCAGACGCGGCACCAGGCCTGCATCCTCAATTGCAAGTATAGATGCAATATAGGTATTTGCCGCAACAATAACCTCGTCGCCATATTGCAGAACACCGGTTGCAATCCAGCCTCTCATTATCAGTTTCAGGGCATCAAGCCCGTTGCCGGTGCCGACTGCATATCCGGCACCAGTCAGTCTGCACAGTTTTTCTTCAAAGTCCGACACCTCTGTGCCGCCTATATAACGTCCCGATCGTGCGACTCTGAGCAATGACCTTTCTATTTCAGCCATCATAGGCAGGTTAAGCTTTGCGAGATCGCAGAAAGAGATCCGTTTCACAGTTTTTTAAGGTTCTTTTTTGTCGACAATGCAAGAAACTCATCATAGTCTCTCACATAATCCGACTCGTTAAACCGTGTCGACGCAAGCACCAGACACACCGCACCCGAAGTAAACCGGTCGAGTTCCCGCCATATTCCGGGAGGTATCAGCAACCCGCGGCATGGACTGTCAAGAATATAGGTAACACGTCGCATACCATCATCCACCGCTACCTCAAACGATCCGCTGACAGCTATCAGCAATTGGGTCGTCGTATGCTCCGAGTGACCGCCACGTCTTGCGCCCGAAGGCACATCATAAAGAAAAAATATACGCTCCGCATGAAAAGATACTCCGGACTGTGCATTGTCACAAACAGCAAGCTTGCCGTTAGGCTCCGTAAACACCAGCAGATCGACCCATCGGCAATCATCTACCGATGCATAGCAATGTGCATCAATCTCTATGGTATCTGTATACATGATAATTGCAAATATAACATTTTTAAGAAAGCACACATTTTACGACTTAAAAAATTTGACAAAAAAATTGCGGATCCGCCATTGCCCGACATATTGCCTTGCACATGGCCGATCCGCAACACTATTCGATCAGTTTTCCTATTCCTCGATATATGTCTCGGTCTCGACATCACCGGGAGCCTCAAGATAAACGGCTCCGTCAGGAAGCGACTCTTCATCAGGCACTACCTGAACCTTATATTGAACGAGTGCGGTATAGATCGGATGATCCACAACAAGCAGACTCGTACGCAGCGAGAGCAGATTATAGGTCTTTGTAAGATAGTCGGTCGAAATGACATACTTAAATGGCGCAACAGGTGTGGTACCTATATCAAAACCATTCCAGATGTAAGTGACCGGACCGATAGCGACCTCTTCCTTGTCATTGCTTTCAACCTTTACACTCTCGACTACAACAGGATTTCCCTCGATAACATAAATCACATCGTCACCAGGCACTACATAGACTCCGCTGAACGATGCGGTTATGGTAGCATCAGGCACCTTCTTGTCATCATCGCTACATGCTGTCCCGAAAATCAACGGGAGAGCACACAATAAATAAATCAACTTTTTCATAGTTTTAAATTAACCGATTAATAAAATATTATATATATGTGTGTCAGTTTTCAAATACCAGCTCGCCATCTTTTATATCTATCACGATCGGACGGTCCTTATCAACCTTTTGTGCAAGAATATCCTTGCTTAGACGGTTTAGAACCAAACGATGGATAACCCTTTTGACCGGGCGGGCACCAAATTCAGGATCATAACCCTCCTCTGCAAGATAATGCATTGCCGACGGAGTGATTTCAAGCTTAACACCATTAGCCGAAAGCATCTTCTGGATTCCACGCACCTGAAGTCCTACGATCTCTTCTATTTCCTTCTCATTGAGAGGAGTGAACATTATCGTTTCATCTATGCGGTTAAGAAACTCCGGTCTGATCGTCTGCTTCAGCAACTCAAGAACCTGCCGCTTGGTACTTTCAATTGTCTCTTCGCGGTTTAAATCGGTCATGTGCGAGAAATTTTCCCTTATCACACTTGAGCCCATGTTCGACGTCATAATGATGATCGTGTTCTTGAAATTGACCATACGCCCCTTATTGTCTGTCAATCGGCCATCGTCAAGCACCTGAAGCAATATATTGAACACATCGGGATGAGCCTTTTCTATCTCATCGAACAACACCACAGAGTAAGGCTTGCGACGCACTGCCTCTGTCAGCTGCCCTCCCTCATCATAGCCTACATAACCCGGAGGCGCACCTACAAGTCGGCTCACAGTGTGTTTCTCCTGATACTCGCTCATATCAATGCGGGTCATCATATTCTCATCGTCGAACAGATATTCCGCCAAAGCCTTGGCAAGCTCGGTCTTTCCCACACCTGTCGTGCCGAGGAACAGAAAACTGCCTATCGGACGGCGCGGATCATTAAGCCCGGCACGACTCCTACGCACCGCATCAGCGATTGCCGTGATTGCGTCATTCTGTCCTACGACCCGGCTGTGCAGTTCCTCCTCCAGATGAAGCAGCTTCTCTTTCTCACTCTGCACCATCTTGTTTACCGGAATACCGGTCCATCGCGAAACTACATCGGCAATATCCTCCGCGTCAACCTCTTCTTTTATCAAGGCTTTTTCACCCTGCATCATTTTCAGTTGTTCCTGTATCGAGGCATTTTCCTGCTCCTTACCCTGAATTTTCGAATACCTTATCTCCGCGACTTTGGCATAATCTCCTTCGCGCTCCGCACGATCTGCCTCGAAACTAAGCTGCTCGATATCAATCTTATTCTGTTGAATTTTGTCTATCAGATCTTTCTCAGCCTTCCATTTGGCAGTGTATTCTTTCTCCTCATCGCGCATCGAGGCAAGTTCCTTCTCGATATCGCGCACCTTTTCCTTGTCACCCTCACGCTTTATGGCCTCACGCTCGATCTCTTTCTGGGCTATACGGCGGCTGATCTCATCAAGAGCCTGAGGCACAGAATCAATTTCGAGTTTAAGTTTTGAAGCAGCCTCATCTACAAGGTCAATAGCCTTATCTGGAAGAAAGCGGTCGGTGATATAGCGCTCCGACAGTTGCACCGCCGCAATGATCGCCTCGTCACGGATGCGCACTTTATGATGATTCTCGTAGCGCTCTTTCAGTCCTCGAAGTATAGCTATAGCCGAAGCCTCATCAGGTTCATTTACCATAACCTTCTGGAAACGGCGTTCAAGAGCTTTATCTTTTTCAAAATATTTCTGATACTCATCAAGAGTAGTAGCTCCAATACTGCGTAGTTCTCCTCGCGCCAGAGCCGGCTTGAGGATATTTGCTGCATCCATAGCGCCCTCTCCTTTGCCGGCACCGACAAGAGTGTGTATCTCGTCAATAAAGAGAATAATCTCTCCATCGCTCTGAGTCACCTCATTCACGATCGCCTTCAAACGCTCCTCAAACTCTCCCTTATACTTGGCACCTGCCACAAGCGCCCCCATATCAAGTGAAAAAATCTGTTTCGAGCGCAGATTTTCGGGTACGTCACCACGCACTATACGCTGGGCGAGTCCCTCAGCGATAGCGGTCTTGCCGGTACCTGGCTCACCGATAAGCATAGGATTGTTTTTAGTGCGACGGCTAAGTATCTGCAACACACGGCGTATCTCTTCATCACGTCCTATAACCGGATCCAGTTTACCGGCTCGTGCACGCTCATTTAGATTGACAGCATATTTGCTAAGAGCATTATATTGCTCCTCGGCGCTTTGATCTGTCGCTTTCTTTCCTTTGCGCAATTCATCGACAGCCGCTTTAAGCTCACCTGCACTGAGGCCGGCATCTTTCAGCACAGTAGAAGCTGAACTGTTTATCTCAAACAAAGCCATAAGCAGGGCCTCAAGCGTGACATATTCATCGCCGTTCTGCCTCGCAATATCAAGCGACTTCTGCAACACGTCATTTGATGTGCGGCTCAGATACGGCTCTCCGCCAGACACTTTCGGCAACGACGCGATCTCGCGCTCGACCTGCTGGACCACAGCAACCGGATTGGCGCCGACCTTCTGGAAGATAAACTTCACAAGAGAGTCGCCCTCATCCATCAGCCCCTTGAGGATATGGACAGGTTCAATCTGCTGCTCACCCGCCTGACGGGTGATTTCCACAGCCTTCTGTATCGCTTCCTGCGATTTAATAGTGAAACTATTGAAATTCATAATGCGTATCCTGTACATCTGATCCAAGTCCCTACATGGATCTCAAAATGTGTTTACTATAAAAACAAAAATCATGCCAAATCGTTTTCCTTCATCAAATAATTTTTAATTTGTCATTTAGCCCGAATCCCACTAAATTTGCACTATTATTCAAAGAGCATCTCTGCAATGGTTTTATTTTACAGACAAAGCGACGCCGGCAAGGTATTTGCCATTCAGGCCGATCATGCCTTCTCGCCGGAAGACGACCGGAAAATTTCGTGGCTTCTTGGCGGAGCATCAAGTATTTCACTCGACTCAGTAGCCGGCAATTTCCGTGGCCCGCGAAAAGAAATGGTCACTCCCTGGAGCACCAATGCCGTGGAGATAACCCAGAACATGGGTCTCACCGGCATCGAACGTATAGAAGAATATACCCCGGTAGCCGATCCCGACAGCGATCATGAGTTTGACCCGATGCTGCATCGCCACTACTCCGGTCTCGATCAGATGCTTTTCACCACCGACATCACTCCGGCTCCGGTGGAACACATCGCCGACATACACGAATACAACGAGCGCGAAGGTCTTGCCCTGAATCCCGAAGAAGAGCAATATCTCTCCGAACTTTCTAATAAGCTCGGTCGTCCCCTCACTGACAGTGAGGTATTCGGATTCTCTCAGGTCAATTCCGAACACTGCCGTCACAAAATTTTCAACGGAACATTTGTGATCGACGGTGAAGAAAAACCGACCTCGCTTTTTAAGCTTATCAAGAAGACTTCACAGCAGAATCCCGGACGTCTCGTCTCGGCTTACAAAGACAATGTAGCCTTCGTCGAGGGTCCCAAAGCAACTCAATTCGCACCGGCCAACCCCGACCGCCCCGATTTCTTTGAAACTAAAGATATCGAGACGGTCATTTCTCTTAAAGCCGAGACCCACAACTTCCCTACCACTGTCGAGCCTTTCAACGGCGCTGCCACAGGTACAGGCGGTGAAATACGCGACCGTCTCGGCGGAGGCAAGGCAAGTCTGCCCATCGCAGGTACTGCCGTCTATATGACTTCATATCCGCGTCTCGACGAGGAAAAACCATGGGAACGCATGATGGATCCTCGTCAATGGCTTTACCAGACTCCTGCCGAAATTCTAATAAAAGCCTCTAACGGAGCATCGGATTTCGGAAATAAATTCGGCCAGCCGCTCATCTGCGGTTCACTTCTTACATTCGAACACGCCGAACACAACCGCAAACTCGCTTACGACAAAGTGATAATGCTTGCTGGCGGCGTAGGCTTTGCTGCTGCAAAAGACGCTCTCAAAGGCACCCCTGAGCCGGGAGAAAAGGTTGTGGTAATGGGAGGTGACAACTATCGTATCGGCATGGGTGGCGGAGCCGTATCCTCTGTCGACACAGGTCGATATGCCGGGGCAATTGAGCTTAACGCTGTACAGAGAGCCAATCCTGAGATGCAGAAGCGTGTCAGCAACGTAATTAGAGCTCTTGCTGAAAGCGACATAAATCCTATTGTATCGATCCACGACCACGGCGCAGGCGGACACCTGAACGCCCTTTCGGAACTTGTCGAAGCCACAGGAGGGCACATCGACCTTGATTCACTTCCCATCGGCGACAAGACTCTGTCTGCCAAAGAAATCGTCGGCAATGAGAGCCAGGAACGCATGGGCATGGTAGTGAAACCCGAAGATATACCATTTATTGAGCGTATTGCCCAGCGTGAGCGTGCTCCGCTGTATGTAGTCGGTGAAACCACTGGAGACGACCGTTTCGTATTCGAACGAGCCAACGGCGAGAAGCCCATCGATCTCGGCATGGCCGACATGTTTGGCAACTCACCAAAAACCATAATGCATGACTCCACTGCAGAGCGCGATTATGAGGCTCCTGTTGTCTCTGCCCTCAATTTAGAGGACACTCTCCGTGAAGTTCTCTCTCTTGAGGCTGTAGCATGCAAAGACTGGTTGACAAACAAAGTTGACAGATCTGTGACCGGACGCATCGCCCGGCAGCAGTGTCAGGGCGAGATTCAGCTTCCACTCAGCGACTGTGGCGTTGTCGCACTCGACTATACAGGCACAACCGGCATCGCTACCTCGATCGGCCACGCGCCGCAAGCCGCACTCGCCGATTCGGCCAGCGGCTCAGTACTCGCCATAGCCGAATCTCTCACAAATATTGTCGGAGCCGATCTTGCAAGAGGACTATCGACAGTTTCGCTCAGTGCCAACTGGATGTGGCCATGCCGAAACGAAGGAGAGGACGCGGCACTCTACCGTGCGGTAGAAGCGTGCAGCAAATTCGCATGCGACCTCGGCATCAACATACCTACCGGAAAGGATAGCCTGTCGATGACCCAGAAATATGCCGACGGCACTAAGGTGCTTGCGCCCGGCACTGTGATCATCTCAGCAGCCGGAGAAGTCGCCGACGTACGCAAGACAGTGTCGCCTGTGCTTGCCCACGTACCCGAATCAACCATCCTTTATATCCCATTCTCACTTTCTCCACTTGCGCTTGGTGGTTCGGCATTCGCCCAGACTCAGGGCAAGATCGGAAGCGATGTGCCTTTGATCAACGATCCCGCATATTTCCGCACCGTATTCGACACACTGCAGAAACTCGTTGCCGAACGTCGTATTCTTGCGATGCACGACATATCGGCCGGTGGCCTTATCGTCACACTCCTTGAGATGACATTTGCCAATACCGAAGGAGGTCTCGAAATAGACACACAGGCAATGAGCGCACTCGGAGAAGCCGATACAATTAAGATCCTTTTTGCCGAAAACCCCGCAGTCGCAGTGCAGATCGCCGACGGCCAACAGCTCGAAGCTGTAACCGCAATTCTCGAGGAATCCGGTGTAAAGAGTGTTGTGCTCGGTCACCCATCGGAAGAGCGTGTACTCAACATCAGCGATGGAAATGGCGGCGAGTGGCTTCTCGGCATCGACTGGCTACGCGATATATGGTTCCGTCCATCCTATCTGCTCGACACACTGCAAAGTGGCGAAAAATGTGCGCTTGACCGCTTCGAAAACTATCGCAAACAACCTGTAATATATAATATACCTGACTCGTGGGACGGCACTCTCGCCTCTCGCGGAATCTCCCACTCTCGTAAAGACCGGTCCGGCATACGTGCGGCAATCATACGCGAGAAAGGTGTTAACGGTGACCGAGAGATGGCTTATGCTCTCCACCTTGCCGGTTTCGATGTGAAGGACGTGCACATGACTGACCTCACTTCTGGCAGAGAGACCCTTGACGACATAAACATGATCGTCTTCTGCGGCGGCTTCTCCAACTCCGACGTGCTTGGTTCGGCTAAAGGATGGGCCGGAGGATTCCTCTGGAACGAGACCGCCCAGAGCACTCTTCGTCGCTTCTATGAGCGCACCGACACTATTTCGCTTGGAATATGCAACGGATGCCAGCTCATGATTGAACTTGGCTTAATCACTCCCGGAGCCGATCCTCGTCCACACATGGATCACAACACCTCTCACAAATTCGAATCACAGTTCCTGGGGCTTGACATTCCGGCAAACGAGTCGGTTATGCTCAAACACCTCTCAGGTATGAAACTCGGTGTATGGATCGCTCATGGCGAAGGCAAATTCTGTCTTCCCGATGAAACCAAAGGCTACAACGTGGTCGCAAGATACAACTACGACGCATATCCCGCCAATCCCAACGGATCACAGGGAGCTGTCGCAGCAATCGCATCGGCCGACGGACGCCATCTTGCCATGATGCCGCATCCTGAACGAGCTATATTCCCCTGGCAGTGCGGATACTGGCCGGCCGGCAAAGCTGAGGCCGAAATCACTCCGTGGATCGACGCCTTCATAGCTGCACGCCGCTGGGTAGAAAATACCACAAAGGCCTGAGACCCTGACAACCATAAATCGAATTCAAACCAGTTCCTTATCACATGGGAGGTTTTTTTGGAGTCGTAAAACGCAGCAAATGCGTCAACGATCTCTTTTACGGTACTGACTACAACTCACATCTCGGCACAAAACGAGCCGGACTCGCAACTGTCAACGGCACCCATTTCAGCCGTTCGATACATAACATCGAAAATGCATATTTCCGCAACAAATTTGAATGTGAACTCCATGAATTCACAGGCAACAGCGGAATAGGCATTATAAGTGACACCGATGCCCAGCCGATTGTGCTAAATTCTAAGATCGGCCGTTTCGGTATAGTCACAGTCGCAAAAATCAACAATCTTTCCGAGCTGTCGCAAGAACTTCTGCTACAAGGCAAAAACTTCTATGAGCATACATCGGAATCGGCAAACCCGACAGAGATTGTGGCCGATATAATCTCTCAGGGAGAGAATTTTATCGATGGCATAAACCTTGTATTCAAAAAAATAAAAGGTTCTTGCTCAATGCTGCTCCTGCTTGACGATGGCTCGATCATAGCTGCCCGCGACCGCCTCGGACGCACTCCAATCATTGCCGGACGCCACATGACCGAGGAAGGATCCTATGCACTTTCATCAGAATCATGCGCATTTTCCAACCTTGGGTATGAAATAGCCAAAAACATCGGTCCCGGAGAAATCGTGCGAATCTCATCGGACAAAGGAATAGAGCAGCTTCAGGCTCCCGGTGACAAAATGCAGATATGTGCGTTTCTCTGGACATACTACGGGTACCCGCCATGCGAATATGAAGGTCGCAATGTCGATGAAATGCGCAACGCATGCGGTGAAGAAATGGGGCGTGAAGATGATACCGAAATTGACTTCGTGAGCGCGATCCCCGATTCCGGCATCGGCATGGCTCTCGGATATTCGGTCGGCAAAGGAGTCCCCTATCGTCGCGGCATCTCTAAGTATACCCCCACCTGGCCCAGATCATTCACGCCGTCAAGCCAGGAGCGCCGTGAACTTGTCGCTAAAATGAAACTGATCGTCAACAAAGCGCTTCTTGAGGGAAAAAGAGTTGCATTCTGCGACGACTCAATCGTGCGCGGCACACAGCTCCGCGACAACGTGAAAGACATACGCGACGCCGGTGCCACTGAGGTGCATGTGCGCATAAGCTGTCCTCCGCTTATCTATCCATGCCGGTTCATAAACTTCACCAATTCCAAAAGCGAGATGGAGTTGATCACCCGTCGTGTCATACAAGATCTTGAGGGAGAAAACCCGGCACCTGAAATCCTGAAAGAATACGCCATAAAGGGTACGCCCCGCTATAAGCGCATGGTAGAGGATATCAGAAAACGTCTTGACCTGACATCTCTGAAATTCAACAGCGTAGATTGCGTCACACGCTCTATTGGGCTTCCCCGTGAATGCATTTGCACTCACTGCTTCGACGGTATGGGCTACGAATGACCGAGTATTATCCACAACCTGCGTTTTCATTTTGCTAATCCACAAGATTTTACTATCTTTGCGCGACAGCGGAATCCAACCGTTCAATCTGAATCTGCAGCAAACAGCTTTTAAGAAAGACAATATAGCTTAAACACTCAAAATAAAGATTATGAGTTTAAACATCATCGTTCTCGCAAAGCAGGTGCCCGACACCCGCAATGTTGGAAAAGATGCTATGAAAGAAGATGGCACTATCAATCGTGCCGCTCTCCCCGCCATCTTCAACCCCGAGGATCTTAACGCTCTTGAGCAGGCGCTTCGCATCAAGGATGCCAACCCCGGTTCAACCGTGACAATCCTCACAATGGGCCTGCCCCGTGCTTCCGAAATTATCCGTGAAGCCATCTTCCGCGGCGCCGACACTGGCATTGTACTCACAGACAGAGCTCTCGGCGGAGCCGACACTCTTGCCACATCCTACTCTTTGGCTCAAGCAGTCAAGAAGTTCGGCAACTACGACATAATCCTTGGTGGTCGTCAGGCAATCGACGGCGACACAGCTCAGGTTGGTCCGCAGATCGCCGAGAAACTTGGCATCCCTCAGGTGACTTATGCTGAAGAGATCATTGACCTCAAAGATGGCTACGTAATAGTAAAACGCCGCCTCGAACAGGGTGTCGAGACTGTAAAAGCTCCACTTCCATGCGTTGTCACAGTCAACGGTTCGGCTGCTGAATGCCGTCCCCGCAATGCAAAACGCATCATGAAGTTCAAGCGCGTAGTATCAACTTCCGAGAAAGCCAAACTCTCGCCCGAAGAGCAGGCCTATATTGATGCCCGTCCTTATCTGAACCTACAGGAATGGAGTGCGGCATTTGTTGACGCAGATCCCGATCAGATCGGCATGCCCGGTTCTCCCACAAAAGTAAAGGCGATCGAAAACGTAGTTTTCACCGCAAAGGAAAGCCGATGCCTCGACAACGACGACGTCCAGCTCGAGGATCTCATAAAGGAACTTATCGCCAACCACACCATCGGATAAGACATCATGGCAGAAGACAAGAACAACCTTATAGTATATTGCGAATTTGACGACGGGCATGTTGCCGACGTCAGCCTCGAACTCCTCACCAAAGGACGCCAGCTTGCCGACCGCCTCGGCGTAAAACTTGAGGCACTCGTCATTGGCGACAAGCTCGAGGGAGTTGAAAATCAGCTGTTCCCCTACGGAGCCGATACAGTCTACAAAGTTGAGGATCCACGACTCTTCCCCTACACATCCAATCCCCATGCCGCAATCCTGATCAACCTCTTCAAGGAGATCAAACCCCAGATCTGCCTCATGGGCGCCACATGTATCGGACGTGATCTCGGTCCACGCGTGTCATCGTGCCTCCACAGCGGACTCACTGCTGACTGCACATCGCTTGAAATCGGCGATCACAAAGATCCCAAGACAGGCAAGGAGTATACCGATCTCCTCTACCAGATCCGCCCGGCATTCGGCGGAAATATCGTCGCTACAATCGTCAATCCCGATTGTCGTCCGCAGATGGCGACAGTGCGCGAGGGCGTAATGAAGAAAGAGATCTACAATGCCGATCACAAAGGCGAGGTTGTAAATCTCGATCCGAAAAAATATGTCAGCGACACCGACTTTGTAGTCGAAATCATAGACCGCCATATCGAAAAGAGCAAGATCAACATCAAAAACGCCCCCATCATTGTAGCCGGCGGCTATGGCGTGGGAAGCAAAGAGAACTTCCAGCTTCTCCATGATCTTGCAGCCACACTTGGCGCAGAGGTAGGCGCGTCACGTGCAGCAGTCGATGCCGGCTTCACCGAGCACGACCGCCAGATCGGCCAGACAGGTGTCACCGTGCGACCCAAACTCTACATTGCCTGTGGTATCTCCGGTCAGATCCAGCACATCGCAGGCATGCAGGAGAGCGCGATGATCATCTCCATTAACAATGATCATGACGCTCCCATCAACTCAATTGCCGATTATGTCATCACCGGCAATCTTGAGGAGGTGCTTCCTAAACTCATCAAATTCTACAAGAAAAACTCGAAATAAGCCATGGCTAATTTCTATACCGATAACCCCGACCTCAAAAACCATCTCTCGCATCCTCTGATGCAGAAGATTGTCGATCTTAAGGAACGTGGATACAGCGATGCCGACAAATTTGACTATGCGCCCCGCGACTTCGAGGATGCCATGGACAATTACGACAAGGTACTCGACATAGTAGGCGACATCTGCGCCAACACAATCGCACCCAACGCCGAGTCAGTCGACCACCAGGGGCCGCGCGTAGAAAACAACCGCGTCATCTACGCCGACGCTACATTTGAAAACCTCGACGCTTGCCGCAAGGCCGGCCTTATGGGCATGGCTATGCCACGTCGTTTCGGTGGTCTCAATTTCCCTATCACCCCGTATATCATGGCAGCCGACATTGTCAGCCGCGCCGATACTGGTTTTGAGAATCTCTGGGGACTTCAAGACTGCGTAGAGACTCTTTATGAGTTCGGAAACGAAGAACAGCGTGACAAATACATTCCGCGTGTATGCGAAGGAGAGACCATGTCAATGGACCTCACTGAGCCTGATGCCGGTTCCGACCTTCAGTCGGTTATGCTCAAAGCTACACAGGATCCCGACGGCACATGGCGCCTCAACGGTGTAAAACGCTTTATCACCAACGGTGACAGCGACATTCACCTCGTACTTGCCCGCTCAGAAGAAGGAACTCGCGACGGTCGTGGCCTTTCCATGTTCATATACGACAAACGTGATGGCGGTGTCGATGTTCGCCGCATCGAAAACAAGATGGGCATCAAGGGATCACCCACATGTGAGCTCACCTACAAAAATGCAAAAGCTGAACTTTGCGGCTCACGTCGTCTCGGTCTCATCAAATATGTGATGGCACTTATGAACGGCGCCCGTCTCGGTATTGCGGCACAGAGTGTAGGTGTGAGCGAAATAGCCTATCGTGAGGCCCTCGCTTACGCCAACGAGCGTCAGCAGTTCGGCAAGGCGATCATCACTTTCCCGGCAGTATATGAGATGCTCTCTGTCATGAAAGCCAAGCTTGATGCTTCACGCGCGCTTCTTTACGAAACCTCGCGCTTCGTTGATGTCTACAAAGCTTATGAAGATGTAGAGCGCGACGGCACAAAACTTACAAAAGAGCAGAAAGACGACCTCAAGAAATACCGCCGTCTTGCCGACGCATGCACTCCACTCGTAAAAGGACTCGCCAGTGAATACTGCAACCAGAACGCTTACGACTGCATCCAGATTCACGGAGGCTCAGGATTCATGAAGGATTATGCCTGTGAGCGTGTTTACCGCGACGCACGTATTACTTCGATCTATGAGGGTACCACACAGCTCCAGGTTGTAGCGGCAATCCGCCACGTCACCACCGGAACCTACAGTGCAATGATGGAAGATTATGCTTCACAACCTGTGTCCGATGAGCTAAAGCCGGTTGCCGACACGCTCAGCGCTCTCGCAGCAAAGTACAATGAAGCAGTAGAAAAGATCAACGCGGTAGCCGATACGACCTACACCGACTTCATGGCACGTCGCCTTGTCGAAATGGCCGGAAATATCGTCATGTCATGGCTTCTCGTAACCGATGCCACACGCTATTCATCGGAGTCAATGACACGTAGCGCCAAAGTCTACAGCAAGATCGCTCAGGCCGAGGTTGAGAAACACCTTGAATTTATCGCAAACTTCACACCCGATCAGATCGAGCTCTACAAGCAAGCGTAAACAACCTTATAATTTTTTATGATTAGCGCATTTTCAAATTTGAAAATGCGCTGATCTCACTATTTTAAAGTCGTAAACATGCGTTACATCATATCAATTACTATTGCAGCGGTATTTTCTCTGGCACTGAGCGCCCGGACGATAATTATCACCGAAAATGGTCTGCCATTGCAGGAACAGGTATGGTTTTCAGGAGCAAATTTTCCAGGCGAATCCATCAAGAAAAACTGGGATGAAGGCCGACGCATACATGCGGCAAGCTACACTGACAAAGGATGGTTTTTCGTCATGGCAAAAGAGACCGGTTACACAGCACAGACTTACAAGATAGATCCTCAGTGGCCCTCAGACTGGATCAAGGGAAACTGGGACAAAGACTATTACATAAGCGAACTCGCCTATGGCGACGGCAAATGGCTGATCGTAATGAGCCAAAGCGACAAATTCACCGCACAAAGCTATAACCGCGGTACATGGTCAGGAATAAGCGGCTGGCTGAAAGAAAAACGCGATGCCGGCTACTTCATAACCAGCATGGCTTATAACTGCGCCGAGTGGGGAATCGTTATGAGCAGATATACACCCATTGAATCTCAGGGTTACTTCTTTGCCAATACTTACGACGATTTAAAAGATAATATACAGGAAAAAGTCTGGGATAAAAACTACAACATACAAGCTATTGAGTACGGCAACGGATCATATATTGTCACATACGGCAACTATTCAACCAACAACGGTCGCGGACAGAACTACTCCATCGACAACAACGATGTGAAAGCCTATATACAGACACGATGGGATGACTCACACGACATCGCATACATAGGCGGAGGAAGCACAAACACAACATCAAACAATCATCTGGCGTCAAACACTGTCACAACCAACAACGGCAACACCCGGCACATGCGCACCGACCTCCCCAACGGCGGATATATCGACTACACATGGGATGAAAACGGGGTCCTCCACACTGTAACACGCCAGGCATGTCTGTGGTGCCACGGCACAAAAATCTGCAGCATCTGTAATGGAGCAGGAGGCGTTTACGGACGCGCATATGGCGGGATGTGGTATCCATGTAAAAGTTGCGGAGGGGCTGGCGTATGTCAGAATTGCAAAGGAGAGGGGTTCACTGTCACAACCACAGTTACAAACCCAGACGGAACAGGCTCTCTCATATCATCTAATGGATACACCGCAAACAGTTTCGGAGGGGGCACTGTCGTTACAAGCCCTAACGGAAATGTGACGGTGCACGGAGGGGGATCCGACAACCATTCATCTTCATCAAAAGGGTCTTCCGGGTCAGGAACATGCCCTAAATGCAACGGCAAAGGATTTGAATCAACATCATACACACATGCGGCTGCATCTGCGGCAGGATGGATGCAGTCATATCATTGCACCGGCGGTAAATGTCCACACTGCAACCGCACTGACGACCATTACCACTACCCATGCACGGAGTGTCACGGCTATGGATACATTAAATAATACATCCGGAAAGCTGGATATATAACGTATAAATAAAACAGCAGCCGGTAACTATACCAGCTACTGTTTTATTTCTGTAAGCGTTTAGATACGTCTGACGGCGATTTTCTGCGGTGTGGTAGTAGGACCTTCGACATACAGGACTCCTGCGCTGTCGACCTCCAGACGGTCAAAAAACACCACTCTCTCATCAGGGTTCGACGACATGCGTCCGTGATAAACACAATAACGTGAAGAATCAGGCATCGTCACTACCATATTGTGGCCTGTACCCATTACAATTCCACCCTGGCTTACATTCTCCTCAAGCACAGGATTGACATCCGACTTCACAAACGGACCGAGTGGTGAATCTGATGTAGCATATCCCACAGCATAGTACTTACCGCCATAATGATTGGCCGAATACATCATATAGTACTTATCACCATCTTTGAAAATATAAGAACCCTCGGTCCACCTACGGTTTACCTCCTTATTGGCAACCGAACGGCTCTCCCATTCCGCCTGTATATCATCAAGTTTTGAAGGAGGGGCGAGCAACAGCTGTGGCTCGCCTATCACACCGCTGAAATCAGGCTGCATTTCAACACCATAAACCCAGCTTTCCTCTACTTCATCACAGAATCCCTCCTGACGTGCCTTATCAGCGATCTCACTGTCAACGGCATGTTCGTAGCAACACCTCGAAAAATAAAGATAACAACGGCCATCATCCTCAAAAAGAACGTTGGCATCAATCACAGGATAGGGCGGATTAAACACCGGACGGTCGTAAAGATCCGAGAACGGCCCTGCCGGACTATCTGACACAGCAACACCGATCTTGAAGTTTTCACCATCATTACCAGGATTATCCTTGGCATTTGAGCTATAAAACATATAATACTTCCCATCACGCTCATATACCTCCGGCGCCCAAAAGCAGTCCACATTCCACTGCGACTCGCCTCCGCCCTGATAAACCTTTCCCAACGGCTCCCAGACAGACATATCGTCTGAAACATAGGCCTCGAAACCATCGGCAAGCGACGTACCGTACATGTAATATTTCCCATCGGAAGCCGCGAGCACAAAAGGATCCCCAAACTTCACCGGAATCGGATTAGCCACCTCCGAAACCACATACTTATCAACACTCTTGCCTCCACAGCCCGACGCAATAACCGATAAAGCGGCAACCACACCGGCAAGCACATACTTAAATTCCATATTTCCGGTATTAAATTCAAATCTATGTGAAAAAAAAGCGACCCGTTGAAAGGATCGCTTTCTATAATTAAGCTCTTTTATCAGATGCCGAGTTTGGTCTTCACGAGAGGTGTCACATCAACAACATCAGTGCTTGTGTAAGCTGCTACGCCGTTTGGAAGAATCATGGCAAAACCATTCTCCTGACCTACCGACTGAATCGCCTCAACCATCTTCTGCTGAACAGGCTGAAGCAACTGCTGCTCCTGACGCTGAAGATCCTGCTGTGCAGTCTGATAGAACTGGTTTACCTTCTGGTCAAGTTCCTGAACCTCCTGCATGCGACGGTCCTTGATAGACTGTGGTGTATTTGCATCTTCTGAGAGAGTCTGATATTCCGCAAACTTCTTCTCCATTTCCTCACGGAGCTTGGAGAACTCAGTCTCATATTTCTTGGAAGCCTCTGCAAGCTGCTGCTCTGCAGCCTTGTACTCTGGCATCAGGGGAAGAATCGAATTTGTGTCTACAACACCAAGCTTCTGTGCCGATGCGCAGAGCGGAAGTGCCACAAGGAGGGCAACAAGGAGTTTCTTGATCATCGCTAATGATGTAATAAATGTATAATGACTTCTATTTTAATGAATGCACAATCGGAAATATAACCGGCAAACGGCCGGAAACAACACCGATGTGATGCAAATTTAATTTTTTATTTTGAATAACCCAAGCGGGCAAGCACATCATTACTTACGTCAATACGAGGTGACGCAAAAATAATCTCAGTAGCCGACGCCCGGTCGATTATAGCCTGATATCCCTTTTCTCCGGCAAGCTTCTTGATAGCCTCATAGATTTCATTCTGTATAGGCTCTACAAGTGCCTGACGCTTTTTGTAAAGCTCTCCCTCCGGCCCAAAGTAGGTATAACGTAACTCTGCGGCTTTTTTTTCCACAGCGGCAATCTTCTCCTCACGCTCCACTCTTTGGTCAGCAGTGAGATATACAGCTTCTGCCTGATAGTTCTGATACATTCGAGTCGCCTCGTTCTGTATCTTCTCTATATCCTTCTGCCATTTGCTCGAAAGCTGATTAAGCTCTTCATTAGCCATCTCATAGGCTGGTATATTACGAAGAATATACTCCATGTCGACGAGTGCAAACTTCTGCGCCTGCGCGCTTACCGCACATCCCACGGCCACCAACAATGCTATAATAAGTTTTTTCATAAGTCTTTTTTTATTTTAGACAATTGAAAGCCCTGTTTGGTTTAACAGACTGATCAGAATTCCTGACCAAGGATGAAGTGGAAGTGGCTTCCGCCCTTTTCGCCATACACGCGGTCAAAACCATAAGCCCAGTCAATACCCATCATACCCACCATAGGAAGGAAAATTCTGACACCGGCTCCGGCACTGCGTTTAAGGTTGAACGGATTGAACGACTTGACCTCTGTCCAGGCATTACCTCCCTCAGCAAAAAGGATACCATAGATTGTGGTCGAGGTCTGAAGCATGAACGGGAAGTGAAGCTCCATACCGAGTCGGGTATAAGCATAGCCCTCACGGCCCCAGGGAGTGAGTGATCCGTTCTCATAACCGCGCAGACCGATAGTCTCTGTAGCATAGGTATAAGAGCCAGTCATGCCGTCACCACCCATATAGTATGTCTCAAACGGCGATTTAAGATATTTGTTGTAACTTCCAAGCAGACCGATGTCGGCACGTGTCATGAGCACAAGTGTATACGTTCCGTCAGGATTGGCGATCGGAGTATATGTGCGTGATTTGAAAGCGAGCTTCCAGTACTCGATCCACTTGTAGAGTTTCTCCTTGGACTGTGTTGTATTTTCCTTGTAGAGCGCCTCCCAGTTCTTTTTGCCGAAAAGCGAGGCCGGAGGTGTTGCATGCAGACTAAGAGAGAATGTCGAACCCGAACGTGTGTATAGCGGATTGTCGATGCTTGAACGCATGAGTGTAAGACCGAATACCACAGAGTTCGATACACCGTTATTCATATAATATAGATACTCCCAGTTCTTCAGATTATACCAGTTGTACGATACATCGGCAGTAAGCTGGAAATAGTCATCAGGCCAGCTCAGCTGCTTGCCGAATGCAAATGTGATTCCGGCCATCTGGAGGTATTTGTTCGGGTCATAGGCATTTTCGTAACTATTATTATAGTCGTAATTATAGCCACTGCCCCAACCATTCAGCCAGGCATTTTGCCATGTGTTGTTGTAATACGACGAGTTCACACCTGTCTGACGGCTGTAGTAGGCCGAAACCTGAAGAGAATTCGGTCGGCGTCCGCCAAACCACGGATCAAGAAATGAAACCGAATAAGCCTGATAGAATCGGGCATTTGTCTGTGCGGAAACAGTGAATGTCTGTCCTTCTCCTTGCGGAATTATACCACGGTAAGATCCTGGACGGAAAAGATTTTTTATTGAGAAATTGGTAAACTTAAGAGCCACCTTTGCAATCACACCAGTCTGTCCCCAACCAAGCGAGAATTCTACCTGGTCATTGGCTTTTGAGGTCAGGTCAAAGACAATATCCACTGTACCGTTCTCCTCATTGGGTTCAGGGCGCAGATCCATTGCCTCAGGGTCAAAATGACCTGTCTGTGCAATTTCACGGGCCGAACGCATAAGATCGCTCTTGCTAAAAAGCTCACCCGGCTTCACTCGAAGCTCTCGGCGTATGACTTTTTCATAAAGACGGTCGTTACCGTTGATCACAACCTTGTTGATTCGCGCCTGAGGCCCCTCGAACATTCGCATCTCAAGATCAATCGAGTCTCCGTGTATATTCTTTTCAATAGGCACAAGCTGATAAAACAGATAACCGCGGTCCATGTAGGCGTTGCTCACGGCATCCTCATCCTCATTCAGACGCTTGTTTATAAGCTTCTGGTTGTAGACTTCACCGGGTTCAATACCAAGCAGCCAGTTTAGACGGTCGGTCTCAAATACGGTGTTACCGACCCATGAGATATCACTTATGTAATATTTTTGGCCTTCCTCGAGCGAAATATAGACATCGACAGTTTTGTCATCATAAGGCACGACACTGTCAGCTATTATCTTCGCATCGCGATAACCCTTTTCATTGTACTTGTCAATGATGCGCACAAGGTCGTCCTCATAATCGCTCTCCACAAATTTTTTCTGACGGAAAAGATTGAGCAGCTTGCCTTTCTCATTGGTCTTTTTCATAACACGCTGTATAGCGTTGTCTGACATCACCTCATTACCGTCTATATAGATCTTGTGCACTTTCACCTTGTCATGCTTGTCCACCGATATATTGACGATTGCAGAATTTGGAGCAGAAACATCTTCGATAAGATCGATCTTCACATCGGCATTACCAAAGCCTTTTCCGTTGAAATAACCCTTTATGATGGTCTTGGCGCGATTTACTATATTCTGCGTGATCTGGTTTCCTACCATAAGATTAAGCCGCTCTTCAAGATCCTCTCGCTCGCTTTTCTTCACACCTTCGTATCTTACGGCAGAAATGCGCGGCTGTGTACGCAAAGCGATCTCAAGCCACGCCTTATTTCCGACTGTTTTCGTCACTTTCACCTGAGCCTGGGCAAAAAGGCCCTGACGCATAAGACGCTTTACAGCCGATGTAATGTCATTTCCGGGAATATCAATGATATCTCCTATTTTAAGTCCCGAATAACCTATGACTATATAGTCTTCATAACTGTCATTTCCGGAAACCTGAATATCAGCAATTTCATAGCTGCGAGGCATCGAAGAGAAAATGACTGGAGGGTTATAGATAGTGTCATTATCCACCTGCTGTGCTGATGAGGCCAATACGCCAATAAACAGGAAGACACATGCTATATAACTCTTTTTAAACATATCCGGTGTGATGAATAGTTGCATTTCTTATTATTTGCAGGGCAAGCTGGTTTCAACGTCCTTCCTCGACTTGCTCGCCAGTAAGCCCGAAGCGTCGCTGCCGACCCTGAAAAGCTGCTATAGCTTCCTGAAGATCGGCATCACCAAAGTCGGGCCAATATGTCGGGGTTAAATATATCTCTGTGTAAGCGATCTGGTAAAGCATAAAGTTGCTGACCCTAAAGTCTCCTCCTGTGCGTATTAGAAGATCCGGATCCGGCATACCTGCTGTAGCAAGCGACAATGCCACATCATTGTCAGTGATTGCCTCCGGAGTGATTTCTCCTGCAGCCACCTTATGGGCGATCTTACGCACTGCCTCTTTTATTTCCCATCGCGATGAGTAGCTTATAGCAAGAACAAGCGTGAGACCTGTACATGCAGAAGTGTCTTCAATGCATTTTCCAAGCCGCTCGAAAGCGTAGGACGGCATACGCGAAGTATCACCTATGACCTTCATCCTGACATTGTTTCTGATCAGGTCAGGCGTCTCACGCTCGATTGCCGTGACAATAAGATGCATCAAGGCATCCACCTCCTCTTTGGGTCGATTCCAGTTTTCGGTAGAGAAAGTGTAAAGCGTGAGATATTTTATACCGAGACGCGAGGCAGCTTCTGTCACGCGACGCACAGCCACAACGCCTTCTACATGACCGGCTGTACGATCCAAGCCACGCGATTGCGCCCACCTGCCGTTTCCGTCCATGATTACGGCAATATGAGCCGGGATCCTCGTCTCGTCTATATCGTCACGAAGATCTCCCGAAGCCGCTATGTCGGTGTTTTTTGTCATTTCATTCAGTCAAAATAGTGACATGCAAGGCAACGCTCGCCAAATTCATAAGTTATACCGATTGTCAGTGTGGAAACCCAATCGGTATTTTTCAGCCAGCAGCCTGCTATACCATAAAGGTCGGAATTGCCGTCGAGACCGTCAGTAAAACTTTTGGCCATCGAAAACTCTCCCGACAGGTTCAGCCGAGGTCTTAGCCGGAACTTCACACCTAATGCCAGCGGCATCAATGGTGCGACATTTACAGAGGCTCCCTGTGGACTTGCCACGACAACACCTGCTCCCGCCGCGATATAAGGAGTCCACCGCGACAGACGTTTGAAAGTCTCTCCCTCGCCATACGCGAAGAAATTGAACTCCGCCCTTAATATAAGGTCGCCCAATATGGATCTGAATCCGGTAGGTGCATCTGGGGGAAGCTCTCCTCCTATTCCATTACTCGTTCCCGAGATACTGGAAACACCTGCCATTGTCCGGAAACTCCAACGTGAATCCAGAATATAGGATCCAGAAAGAGATATCCGGAATCCAGGACGGACAAACGGGTTACTTTGGCTATAGTCACCGAGATAGCCGCTGAGACCTGTAGCCCCTCCGGCATCCCACTTGTAGGTCACATCCTGTGCCACCGCCTTATGTGGCATCGGCAGAAAAAAGACTACAGCAGCAACCACTCCGGCGATAAAGCGCATGACTTAGCAATCAACCTTACTGCAAAGGTTTGAGAGTAAGATAATTCAGAACACCTCTCCAGATGTTCGGCATAAATCTTCCATTCACATCATAACCTCCGGCAAGGTATATATAAGGAGCATCCCATTCTGTGATAGGGCGTATCGCGCGGGAAGCCTTGATTTCATGATTAGCCACAACGACTGATGCCGAGTGACATGGTGCCAGCTCAGGCGGAAGTTGCTTGAGACTGTCAGCCTTGAACCAGTGCACACCCATGTCATTGGTATAATGCACCTCTTTTACGATTGTATTATCAGCCCGCTTTCCTCCTATAGACACAAGGACTTTCCGCTCGACAGTACGCCAGGTAGTTGTGTCCGTCTCACTGAAAGTATATGGAAAGACAGCACGTCCTTCTGCTTCTTCCAAAGATCCGGCACTGATACGGGCCCATGACTGTCCGTCGAACCCCCATGTATCACCTGAAAGCGAACCATCCTTTTTACGACCGCCCACTATGTATCCTTGCAATCCGGCAGCCCAGTTGACTTCCATACACACCATATCACTCGTGCCTGACACGGGAAAATCTACGGGAACTGCAACCGGATCCGGTGATCCCGGATAAACCTGTGTGTAGATCTTGTTGTCCTGACCTATATAGCAACCGACAATATCGGTTCCATAGGATCCGTAAATATGATTCAATGCTGTGACATTGCAGACATCCCATGAGGAAGCCTCATCGTGTGATACATGAAGACCTCCGTCATTGTCAAGGATATAAAGCTTTCCATCCGCTGTACCGGCCAGGCTCTCAATATCCGGAGTAAAACTGTCGAAAGAAACCATGCGTGACTGCCAGGAATCCACATTATATGGATTGTCGGTCGATGCCAGCGAGTAACCTGTAGTATTAGCCGTAAGCATATAATATTTTCCGGCTGCCGCTACCATTTTCTGTTTCCTTGGTACTGTAAGCGACGTTGGCAGATTTCCTTGTTTTTCCCAGTATATCGAGTCTATCGGCTCTTCATAGACATTTATCCATGTCTTGTAGTTTCGTCCGGCCGTACCGTCATAGCTCGATACATGAATCAGCACAGGACCGTTTGAAAAATCGATCGAATCTGTTTCATTCTCACTATAAGTTACAGTCGTATCTTTTCCTGCTTCATTCTTAAATATAATCTCAGTAGCAGAAGTCGCATCTGTCTCGATATTCAGAACCATACGCGAGATATCGGTTCCATAAGGCAAAGGCTGTTCATTGTAGATCTCACCGCTGTTCAGATCAATCGAAAAAAATACAGAATCGAGATTATTAAGTATATTCTTGTTAGCCGAAAGAGAAAACGCGGTTATAGCCGTGCTTGAATAGGCATAAGTATACTCGTTCTCGTCATAGGATGTGTTGCACGAAGTAGCCATCCCCCCGATCAGGGTGACAGCGATCGCAACTATGCAACATATAGCGGAGTATTTGGTCATATATGAAGTAATGAATTGGCAAACTGATCACGGGGAGCGTAACACACCCGCTGCCCCTGATAGCCTACAAGCCGCAAAAGTAGTAAAACTTTCCTGTAACATAATCCTTTTATTGCGAAAAAATATTTTGAGTTGCGAAACAATGTTAAGTAAATTTTTGCCATACATTGAGCATTCTTTTTGGGATTTTTGGGTAATTTTGCCCGTGCAACCGTCAAAACATCATCACAAACAACGATGAACCCATCAAGTCTTGTTTCAATCAGCGACCTGTCGAAAGAGGAGATCCTGCGTCTGCTCGCACAGGCCAGGCATTTTGAGCTGAATCCCAACCAAAAGATCCTCGACGGCAAAGTTGTGGCCACACTGTTTTTCGAACCCTCGACCCGGACAAGGCTGAGCTTTGAGACAGCGGTAAACCGTCTCGGCGGACGGGTTATCGGCTTCAGCGATGCCTCATCCACAAGCACTTCAAAAGGCGAGACGCTGAAAGACACCATAAAAATGGTGAGCAATTATGTCGACCTTATTGTAATGCGCCACTTTCTCGAGGGAGCGTCAAGATATGCGACCGAAGTGACTGATGTCCCGGTAATCAATGCCGGAGACGGAGCGAACCAGCATCCGTCGCAGACAATGCTTGATCTCTATTCAATATATAAGACACAGGGACGTCTCGACAATCTCACAATAACACTTGTCGGAGATCTCAAATACGGCCGCACTGTCCACTCGCTCATCATGGCCATGCGCCACTTCTGCCCCACATTCCGATTTGTAGCATGCGATGAGCTTAAAATGCCCGAAGAATACAAAGAAGTATGCCGGCAGAACGGGATTGCATATACCGAACATACCGAATTTTCCAAAGAGGTTATCGACACTTCCGATATAATCTATATGACCCGTGTGCAGCGCGAACGTTTCGCCGATCTCATGGAATATGAGAAAGTGAAGGACCTGTACACCCTGCACAATGCCATGCTCGACGACGCACGCAACAACTTGCGCATATTGCATCCTCTGCCCCGCGTCAACGAAATAAACATCGATGTCGACGACAACCCCAAGGCCTATTATTTCCAACAGGCACAAAACGGACTTTATGCCCGGCAGGCACTTATTTGCCGTTCGCTCGGGATTGACATACCACAGGCACCTCTCACAATAAAAAACAACGATCCACAGCAATGAGCAAGGAAGAACTGGCCGTTGCTGCCCTGCGCAACGGCACCGTCATAGACCACATACCGCCACAAGCTTTATTTCAGTGTGTAAAGATACTCGGTATCGAGTTACTCGACAAACAGCTTACCATAGGCAACAACCTCCACAGCTCCAAGCACGGAGCCAAAGGCATAATAAAAGTTGCCGACATTTATTTCCCTGAAGCTGTGCTCGACAGAATCTCTATCATAGCACCGGATGCAGTCGTCAACACTATACGCGACTATGAAGTGGTCGAAAAACGCCGTGTAGAGTTACCCGACACAGTCATTGGCATAGTAAAGTGCGATAATCCGAAGTGCATAACCAATCATGAGCCTATGCGCACCAAATTTGCCGTCATAGACCGCAATGCAGGATTACTGCGCTGCCATTACTGTAACCACACTGTAAGTTCCCTTAAAGCGACACTACGATGAAACAAGTCTGGAAACCGGGAACTATGATATACCCACTTCCGGCTGTGCTGGTGAGTTGCGGTGACAATGAAATCTCGAATTTCCTCACTGTAGCATGGACAGGAACAATATGCACGGATCCTGCCATGTGCTATATTTCGGTAAGACCTGAGCGCTACAGTCATGAGTTGATAAAGCGCCACATGGAATTCACCATAAACCTCACCACCGGCGAAATGGCCAGGGCAACCGACTGGGCCGGTGTAAGGTCCGGCAAGGATTTCAATAAGTGGAAAGAAACAGGTCTGACTCCGGAACCGGGCGTAGCCGTAGGATGTCCGTCGATCAAAGAATCGCCCGTGTCAATTGAATGCCGCGTACGCGACATAATTTCGCTCGGCAGTCATGACATGTTTATAGGCGAAGTACTCGACGTGCTCGCCGATGAAAAATGGCTCGACCCACAAACCGGCAAATTCACTCTGGAACAAGCCGATCCACTTGTCTATACCCATGGAGGTTATTACCGTCAGGGAGAATATATCGGACATTTCGGTTTTTCAGTAAAAAAGAAAAAATAAACTCCATTCTATATTTTCATGGAAAAAGACAAAGAAATATTTGGCCTTATCGAAAAAGAGCACAACCGCCAGAAAAAAGGTATCGAACTGATCGCATCGGAAAACTTCGTAAGCGATGAAGTGATGAATGCAATGGGTTCATGCCTCACCAACAAATATGCCGAAGGCTATCCCGGACACCGCTACTATGGCGGATGCCAGGTTGTCGACGAGGTGGAGCAGCTCGCTATCGACCGTATAAAGAAAATCTACGGGGCCGAATACGCCAACGTGCAACCTCATTCAGGTGCACAGGCCAATATGGCTGTTTTCATGTCGGTACTGAATCCCGGCGATAAGTTTCTCGGCCTCAACCTCAGCCATGGCGGTCATCTCAGCCACGGAAGCCCGGTAAACTTCTCCGGTCTCATGTTTCAGGCTCTTGAGTACAATGTACGCGAAGAAGACGGACGTGTCGACTATGAACAGATGGAAGAAGTGGCACGCCGCGAACGCCCGCGTCTCATTGTAGGAGGCGCAAGCGCCTATACCCGCGAGTGGGACTATGCGCGTATGCGTGCTCTTGCTGACGAAATCGGCGCAATCTTCATGGTAGACATGGCACATCCGGCAGGACTCATCGCGGCAGGACTTCTTGACAACCCTGTGAAATACGCCCATATTGTCACATCGACAACCCACAAGACACTGCGTGGCCCAAGAGGAGGAATCATCCTGATCGGAAAAGATTTTGACAACCCATGGGGAAAAACCACTCCTAAAGGTGTTATAAAGAAAATGTCGTCGCTCATCGACTCTGCAGTCTTCCCCGGAGTGCAGGGCGGCCCGCTTGAGCATGTCATCGCAGCCAAGGCAGTAGCATTCAACGAGGCTCTTCAGCCCGAATATGTCGACTACCAGAAACAGGTGAAGCTCAATGCCGCAACAATGGCACAGGCTCTCACCGACAAAGGCTACAAGATCGTTTCCGGTGGCACCGACAACCACTGCATACTTGTTGACCTTCGCACCAAATTCCCCGACCTCACCGGCAAAGTTGCAGAAAAAGCCCTTGTCGACGCCGATATAACCGCAAACAAAAACATGGTTCCCTTTGACTCCCGCAGTCCTTTCCAGACATCCGGTATCCGTCTCGGTACTCCGGCCATCACCACTCGCGGTGTCAAAGAAGACAAAATGGGCGATATCGTAGAGATGATCGATACAGTGCTGAAGGCTCCGACCGACGAGAAGGTCATAGCTTCAGTGCGTGCCGAGGTCAACAGACTTATGGACAATTATCCAATCTTTGCCTGGTAACCACAGACGATATTTCGGTTTAAAACACAATACGCAACGACAGAATTGAAACTGATTCTTTACCGCATATATCAGGCGATCATAATGGCACCGGTCCTCCTGGTGTCGACAGTAATAACCGCCACCGTCACCGCCATAGGTTCTATCCTGTTTGGCGGACGGTGGTGGGGCTATTGGCCTGCCCACATCTGGGCGCGGATCTTCTGTCTGTTCACAATGGTCAAAGTGACCGTAAAAGGGCGGGATAACATTTCGTCAGGCACCTCCTATGTCTTCGTGGCAAATCACCAGAGTGCCTACGACATATTTGCAATCTACGGATATCTTAACCACAACTTCAAGTGGATGATGAAAAAATCCCTTGAAAAAATCCCGCTTGTAGGTTACAGCTGCAAACGCTCCGGCCACATCATGGTCGACCGCAGCACTCCTCAGGCTATAAGACAAACCATCGAAAATGCCGAGAAACAATTAAAAAACGGTATGTCGTTGGTGGTATTCCCTGAAGGGTCACGCTCATTCACAGGGAAGATAGGCCGGTTCAAGAGAGGCGCTTTCATGCTTGCCTCTGAATTTAAACTTCCTGTTGTGCCGGTTACAATCGACGGAGCCTTTGAGATCATGTCGCGCAAAAGCAAACTCCCCCACTGGGGCCACATAACGCTGACGATACATAATCCGGTACCGGCACCGGAGTCAGAACATTGTCAGGAGCTGATCGACAACATCCACAGGACCATTGAGTCATCACTTCCCAGACATCACCGCAGTTCAAATTAATTTAACTATTTTATTTATATACTGAAACACATACACTATGAAACAACTTCGTACACTTCTGATTACTGCCGTCATCATCGCAACATCAGCGATTTCCGCATCAGCGCAGTTCAAATGGGGACTTCAGGCCGGTATTGCAGCCAATAAACTCCATTTCTCAGAAAAGACATTCAGTGCTTCCAACAGAGTTGGATTCACCGGCGGCGCCACAGCCGAATTTTCAATTCCTGTAGTCGGCATTTCCGTACAGGGTTCTCTTATGTATGTTCACCGTACAAGTGACTTCAATGATAGCAACAACACATCACATTCACTGAAACGCGACTATCTTACAGTGCCTATCCATTTGAAATGGGGTCTCGGACTTCCAATTGTAGGCAAAGTGGTTTCTCCTTTCATTTTCACCGGTCCCTCATTCTCTTTTCTTATATCAAAAGACAAGGATATAAACGGCATAAACAGCCGCAAGGGTGATATGGCATGGGACTTCGGTGCAGGACTTACACTCCTCAGCCACGTGCAGGTGAAAGCCGGTTATAGCCTTGGATGCACACGTTCTGCCAAAATCATTGGCGCAGGAGATTTTAGCAACCGCAAAATACGTGACAACTACTGGACTATAACTGTAGGATATCTGTTCTGAACCAGATTAGATGAACGATTATACTCTTTACCGATTCAAACTGTCATCCATGTCGCATTCAGGCGACATGGATGACAGCATTTCTTTTACACTATCAGACGGCGCGGATGTACTTGCTTCAATACTCGCGCCTCTTGGATTTGAGTCATTTGCGCCTGAAACAGATGATGATACCATCATGCTTGCCTATGTTAAGAAAGAAATCTCCGACTACAATGCGACTGTAACTGCGGCAGATTCTCTCGCCAATATGACGGGATGTGTAAAAGCTATAATAATATCCACTGAAAATATTGAAGGTCAGGACTGGAACGAAGAGTGGGAAAAACACTACTTTCAGCCGATAGTCGTAGCCGGAAGATGTGTAATACACAGTTCTTTCCACAAAGACTATCCGATATGCCCTCTTGACATTACAATCGATCCCAAGATGGCGTTCGGCACTGGACACCATGCCACGACATCGCTCATGGCTAAATTCTTGCTCGACACCGACCTAAAAGGGAAAAGCGTGATCGACATGGGCACAGGAACCGGACTGCTTGCAATTATTGCAGCTATGCGAGGCGCATCACCTGTCACAGCGATCGAGATCGATCCGGCAGCAAAAGACAATGCCGTGGAGAATGTCGCACTCAACGGTCATAATGAAATCAACGTAATCCTCGGCGACGTGTCGGCTCTCGAAAACATAGCTCCAGCCGATTTCTTTCTTGCCAACATCAACCGAAATGTGATCCTCGCCGACATACCTCTATATGCCTCCCGGCTTAAACAGGACGGACTTATGGCATTGAGCGGATTCTATCAGGAAGACATAGACATGCTGCTTGAAGCAGCCGCTAATCTCGGGCTCCATGAGCACGGCCGTGAGGTGTCGGATACAGGCTGGTCATCTCTAATACTGAAACGCTGATACTCATGACAAAACGACTGTTTCTTCATTTAGCCGCATTTTTATGCGCTGTATTAACCTCAATGGCCGATACACCACAACTATGTCGGTTAAATTTCAGCGATACCGTCAGAACATACCGCATGTATATTCCCGACGGGCTAAATGAAGGAGCGCCGCTTTGCATATATCTGCATGGCTACAGTTCAAAAACACGTTGGGTCAAGGATCTTAATGACGCGGCTGACCGTCATGGTTATGCGATATGCTATCCCGATGGCGCTCCTGATTCAAAAGGTAAAGACGGATGGGATGTAGGATATCCGACACAATATAATATGCGCGGCGACGATGCCTTGTTCCTAAAGGCTCTTATCAGTGAAGTATGCTCAAAATACGATCTGGACCGTGAAAACGTATTCTGCACAGGTATGTCAAACGGAGGCGACCTTATATATCAGATACTTTACACCGAGCCGGAGCTCTTTAAAGCCTATGCTTCAGTCGCCGGACTGACATTCTGTAAAGTTTATCTCAACAAGTCGCTAACATCTCCAGTTCCTCTTATAGAAATTCACGGCACCAACGACAAAGTATCAATGTGGAATGGTGATCCAGATAATACCGGCGGATGGGGAGCCTACGCTTCTGTTCCGGTGGCTGTAGCTGCCGTCGCAGCCAATAATCGTTGCCAGTCCTACCGTCAGGAGCCGGTTGCGACAAAAAACAATGCCCTGCACAACGTCACACGCCATATATATGCGGATTCCCCTTCAGGATGCGATGTCGAACTTTATGAAGTCCTCGGAGGTGCACATTCATGGCATGATAAAGACATCGATACAGGAGAGATCGTTCTCAGTTTTTTTGACCGCTACATGTCAAAAAAATAATCTATCTTCATATCATCCATGATAAAACGCCTTCTATTTATATCTGCACTCGCAGCTACATCTGTTTTACATTCATGCTCAGAAAATTCCGCCAGGAAAAAGGCGGCAAAAGAGCGTGGCATTACCGATGCAAACAGTTTCATCGAACTTTCAAATACAACGAAAATCTCTCAGATGAAACTTCAGTCATTTCTCCTTGATGTACGCCATAAAGAATATCAATTGATACAGGCCGGAGAAACAGAAGCAGCCAAACTATATATAACATCATTTGAAAAACATCTACGCGACAGCGTACCGGATCTTTTCATTCAAATATCACCTCAAAACTAAAACCAATCACTATTTATACATTTTCCTGATGAAAAAAATATTACTGCCGCTGCTTTTTTGCGCCACTCTATCGGCCGGAGCACGACAATACTGGGCACTCGATCCTGACGGCAATGCAATTGAGTGGAAAGTCGACAGTTCTTCCTACGGCCACACCGATCACATTGAAATGGCCGGAAAACAGATTGCAACAGTACTCCGTTACGGGATCAACAACGACGGATCATTCGGCATAGACAAATCACTTGTTTTTCCTATGCTCCGCACAATACCCAACGACACACATGCAAGTTTTCAGCGACGAGTGACCCACGACATTGTAAAAGATCTCGCAATCGGACGCAATCCGATGAAAGAGAAAGTCAAAAGCATACGCATCGCCGACGGATGCCTTGAGGTTGAAAGCTATCTCAATGGTAACCGTATGGGTGAACTCCAGCTCATACGCCGGTATTTCCCATCAACCGACAACCGTGGCTTCATCGAGCTCTACACTGCGAAGAATATCGGTAATAACGCTGTAGAACTGGAGATACCGTCTATCGACATGCGCCTAACCACCAATGCAGCCGAAGGCATCGACGCTCCATTCACCGTGCATGTAACAAGTGCAGGAAAAGGCGGTGTCGCACTTGCCCCGGGCGAATCGGTGGACTTCTCTGTTATAAACACCGCAACAAAAAAGGGGGAAACACCATTCGGGTTCAATGCCTCCGAAGAATATGACAAGCGCAAAGATTTTGCCACCAGACTTGCAGGGTCGCTCAAGCTCAAGACTCCCAACGACACACTCAACCGCCTCATGGATTTCGCCAAGCTACGTGTGTGCGAAAGTATCTATGCAACAAAAGGTGGTCCGCTTCAAGGTCCAGGAGGAGAGAGTTATTATGCCGCGATATGGGCTAACGACCAGGCAGAATATGCCAACCCGTTCTTCCCGTTCACAGGCTATGACTATGCCAACGAATCTGCAGAAAACTCATTCAACCATTTCGCCCGCTTCATGAACGATGAGGGAAAACCAATCCCAAGTTCAATCATAGCCGAAGGCGATAGCTATTGGACAGGAGCAGGAGACCGCGGTGATGCGGCAATGATAGCTTATGGAGCCTCGCGCTACGCACTCGCCAATGGAAACAGGGAAACCGCGCTGCATTTGCTTCCCCTCATAGAGTGGTGTCTGCAATTCAGCCGTAACAAAATAAATGCCGACGGAGTTGTCAACTCCGATTCCGACGAACTCGAAGGCCGATTCCCGTCAGGTGAGGCCAACTTATGCACAAACTCACTATACTACGACGCCCTTCTATCAACAGCCTACCTGCTCGAAGACCTGGGCTTAGACAAATCAAAAGCCCGCAACTACAAGAAACAAGCCGCCGAACTGCGCAAAAATATGGAAGCGTATTTCGCCGGTCCGGTAGAAGGATTCGACACCTATGCTTACTACAAAGGCAATGATATACTAAGGGCATGGATCTGTATTCCTCTGACAATGGGTATTTTCGATCGCACGGATGCTACCGTAGACGCTCTTTTCTCACCTCGTCTGTGGACCGGAAACGGCCTGTTGACACAAGCCGGTGAAAAAACCTTCTGGGACCGCTCGACTCTATATGCTCTAAGGGGAGTCTTTCAGGCCGGATGCGCTGACCGCGCCCTTCCCTATCTTGAAAGCTATACATCGACCCGGCTTCTCGGCGATCATGTTCCATATCCGGTGGAAGCCTGGCCGGAAGGTAGCCAACGCCATCTCTCGACCGAAAGCGCTCTATATGCACGCATATTTACAGAAGGTCTTTTCGGAATCCGGCCGACCGGACTTCGCAGTTTCGAGCTTACCCCATCTCTTCCTTCATCGTGGGACGACATGTCATTAAGCTCTATAAAAGCATTCGGCAGCGATTTTTCAATAATAGTCCACCGGGTGTCAGCCAATCGGATCAATGTTAAAATCACTACTTCCGACGGCCGTAAACTCCTTGACCGCACAATATCCGAAGGAAAAACCTTAAAAGTCAGAATCTGATCGACATCCATATATAATCAGGACAGCGGGGCCTCTCAAAATGATTGACCCCGCTGTTTTGATTAATGTCAACAGACGACATTATATTTACGTAACAACATAGTCGGCTGCCACGACTGTTTGGCATATCGCAATCCGGGATCACCGCAATCTTCCTCCCTGTTAAGAAAGCGCAGACCCGGATATTTTTCGAACATGTCCAAAGCAAAAAGATGAGCCACAGTCTCACCGGCTCCCGAAACCGCGTGATCCATCTTTTCAATATGTACAAAAAATGTCTCTCCGATTTTTTCGCCAAGTGTAAACGCCACTATACGGTCATCGGCACCACCTGAGCGCAATATAGCACCATCAAAACCATAAAAGTCGAAATTATCAAGCACGTCAACTACCTGACGCAGTTCCTCTCCCTTAGTCAAAGACTCTACATCGTCATTTTCAGCATCGCTCCACACCGACAGAGCCTCTTTTATCGAATCTACATCTCCCACTGTAAAAGTATCAATATGGGCATCAGGATAATCTGAACGAAATCTGTTGACATGATTTCGCTTTTTAGCCAGCTTCTTACCTGACAGTGAGGCAAAATTGCCTATCTCATACACATAATCGGACCAATCTGAAAGTTCCTCAACCTTGCATCCTGGATTATATGCAAGAAAACAGGACAATCTGTCGGCCGGAACAGCCGAAAACAGCAAATCGAGTCCATGATCTCTGCAATATGCTTCAACCAGCCCTATAGCCTCCGGCATAGGCATTTCTCCGACTGGACAGGAAAAAGCCGGTCGGTCAAGACAATTTTCCTCGACTCCCATGATGAAAAGCGTATCATGATAAATACAATATTTGTAATTGAAGTAATTTACCCACATATATATTCCTCCAATACTGTAATCACATGTGAGCGATGGCGACATGCACAATATCCTTCTTATATCCGGCATAACATCAAGTGTTACAGGACGGAAATCAAGAGGCGATGAAGTCGGCGCAAACCTTTTTCCTCTTACATCCCCATCTACTGTTTCATCAGTCAAAATTTCTGAAACACAATATGATTTCATAAAGTACCTGTATTATATTATCAACTGTAATTTAATAAATGTTTTAGATTTCAACACCTGTCTCAGATGCTTGGTTTGACAAGAAAACATTATTTTTGTACTTCAGCTACAAAACTACAATACAGAAATTATATATTAAAACAAATGGCAAATTGGTTTGAATGCAAGGTGCGTTTTGACAAAACAATGGAAAACGGCACTCAGAAAAAAGTAACAGAACCCTATCTTGTCGACGCTTTCACCTTCACCGAAGCCGAAGCACGCATCATAAAAGAGATCACACCCTTTATTTCGGGTGAATTCTCTGTATCGGCTGTGAAACGCACCAAAATAGCAGAGATCATCTGGGATGATTCCGCCGACAAATGGTATATGGCTAAAGTCGCCTTTATCACTATTGATGAGAAAACTGCCGTTGAAAAAAGAGCTATCAGCCAGATGCTGGTCGCAGGCGGGGACTTCAAAAACGCTTACGACAACCTGATAGAAGAAATGAGCACCACAAGCGCCGATTATGAGATAGTCTCTATTTCCGAGACCCTGATAATGGATGTCTATAAAGCCGACCTTTCGGGCAACGCAGAAAAATGATCTCAGAAAATCTGCAAAACATAGTCTCCAAACTTCCTGATAACATCACCCTCGTCGCAGTCTCTAAATTTCACCCTGCCGAGGCTGTACTTGAAGCCTACAACGCAGGACAACGGATATTTGGAGAAAGCCGTGTACAGGAGATAACGTCAAAAGCGCCACTCTTGCCAGAAGATACCGAATGGCATTTCATTGGCCATCTGCAAACCAACAAGGTAGCGCAGCTTCTACGCATCGGAAATCTCAAACTCATACACAGCATCGACTCTGACCGTCTTCTCCAGGTGGTCGATAAGGAAGCTGTAAAAGCCGGAATAACTGTCGATGTGCTTTTGGAGATCCACGTTGCTGACGAAGAAACCAAATCAGGCTTCAGTGTTGCTGAAATCGAGCAATGGATGTCGGATAGAAAATTCGAAACTCTCAAGGCAACCCATATAAGAGGCGTGATGGGCATGGCGACAAATACCGATGACATCGCACGTATCAGAGCAGACTTCCATTCAATACGCGAATGTTACAATCGCATTATAGGTAAGATTGCACCCGATTTGCGTCGGTTCGATATCGTAAGCATGGGCATGAGTCACGACTATCCTGTCGCAATCGAAGAAGGAGCGACCATGATAAGGGTCGGAACAAATATTTTCGGCGAAAGAACATACTGATAATATCGAAAGCTGCAATAAGCCGCCCAATTGTGTTAAGATGTCTTAAAGAGTGATTCACCACATCACTTTTCCGCGATATTTCTTTGCACAATTAGAAAACAAAAATTACATTTGTACGTGTGTTTTTCATAGTATTAGATTAAGATAAAGGTTTAAGGAAAGATGTTGTCGTGAGACAACATCTTTTTTGTTTTCATTCTTGCTGTTTTGCCTACCAAAAGAACCTCAAACCCACTTCTTATTTCGGATATTCTCATATTATATTTATAATAGAAAAATAGTCACAACCTCTGCTTAACGCGCGATTTTCATTTTTCTTTTCATCGGATATACTTCTTATATTTGTAGCCACATTATGAAACGAATAGACAGAGAAACCGTACAACGCATACTCGACGCCGCCGATATAGTTGAAGTGGTGAGCGACTTCGTGAAGCTCAAACGTCGCGGAGCCAATTATATAGGATTATGTCCGTTTCACAATGAACGCACTCCGTCATTTTCCGTATCGAAATCAAAAGGTATATGCAAATGCTTCAGTTGCGGAAAAGGAGGAAGTGCCGTCGGCTTTGTCATGGAACATGAGTCCATGACATACAATGAAGCTCTGCGCTATCTTGCGGCTAAGTATAATATCAAAATCAAGGAAGAGGAAATTTCTGCTGAGCAGCAGCAAGCCGAAAGCGAACGCGAAAGCATGCTCGCTATAAACGAGTGGGCAATGCATCGGTTTGAAGAAAACCTCATGAACACCGATACCGGACGCGATATCGGCTTTTCCTATTTCCGCGAACGAGGTATAAGCGAGCGTATGATCGAGAGATTTCATCTCGGCTATGCGCTTGAGGAGCGCGATATACTTTTCCGGGAGGCCGCGGCTGCCGGATACCAGGAGCAATTCCTGATATCCACAGGACTTTGCTACCGTCAGGAATCAACCGGACGCATAGTCGACCGGTTTCGTGGACGTGTCATCTACCCCATACAGAGTGTATCGGGAAAGGTAGTGGCTTTTGGAGGACGCACTCTCCGCACCGATAAATCGGTCGCCAAATATGTAAACTCGCCTGAATCGACAATATACTCAAAAAGCGCACAGCTCTATGGTCTTTTCCAGGCAAAAAAAGCCATATCACAAAAAGGGCGATGCATACTTGTAGAAGGTTACATGGATGTAATCTCCATGTCGCAAAGCGGTGTAGAGAATGTGGTAGCATCATCGGGAACGTCACTCACACAAGGACAAGCCCGACTGATACATAGGTTCTCAGATGCTGTCACCATTATATACGACAGTGATCCGGCCGGTATAAAAGCATCGCTACGCGGTATCGACATACTCCTCGCCGAAGGTCTTGATATTTCAATTGTCCTCCTTCCCGACGGAGATGATCCCGACTCTTTTGCCCAAAGTCATAGCTCGGAAGAAGTCGAAAAATACATCGAGGAGAATTCAGTTGACTTTATAAGATTCAAGACCACCATATTGCTTAAAGATGCGGCAGACAACCCAACACGCCGCGCCGAGGTGATAAACGACATCGTACAATCGGTCGCTGCAATTCCCGATGAGGTGAAACGCATGGTATACGTACAGGAGTGTAGCCGCCTGTTGGAAATGGGAGAGGATATACTGCGCCGACAGGTATCACTTACCCGCAAGCGCAAGGCTGAGCAGGCCGCTGTGGACCGGCAACGGGAGAATACTCGTGCTTCAATTGCCGAAATCTCATCCACACGTACTGACTCAAATGTCATACCACCACCAACACACGTAACCAACACGTCGGCATCACCTGCCAACGGACAGCCAAGACTTGCCGATTTCGAGCGCGGTGTACTTCTTTATGTCGTACGTTATGGAATGACAACAGTGTGCGAAGCTATAGACACTGAAGGCAATACCCTCCCTATGAACGTGATTGATCTTGTAGAGCACGAGATGAACAACGACGGGATGGAGTTTTCCGACCCGGCCAACCATGACCTTTTTGAGGAGGCCCGGTCTCTGCGTGCCTGCTGGCCTGCTGATTTCCAAAGAGAAGAAAACGAAGCAGCCGCACACCGCAATGCTGAAATTGAAGATGGACGCAGAGAACTTGCAGCCACGGCAAACGATCTTGCAGCCATCACCCGTGGCGAGCATATGCTCACAGAACGAGCCAATGAAAACTATAACGAATCAATATCATCGTTTACACGAAATTATGTAGAACGCTCGCTAACATGCTCAAGCAACGATAAAGTCAGGCACCTCGCCACCTCACTTGCATTTGAGCGTCATAAACTGAGTAAGTATCATACCCGGTTTTCACAACTTCCGTCAGAGCTCGACAAACTTCCACATCTGCTCAATCAGGCTATCTATGCGTGGAAATCGGCAATGCTTGCCTCTATGTCGGCCGATCTATGCATACAGATAGCTCAAGCCAATGCCGAGGGTGACATAGAGAAAGTCATGCAACTCATGCAACTGAAAGCTCGTTATCTGGAATTGCAGAAAGAATATGGACACATGCTCGGCGACCGCGTTATCGGCACACGTTGAACCATAAGCATTGTAACATCCTGACAATCGCAGATATCCCATATATTCAATTACCTGATATCGCTATTTTTCGCGTCGGAGTAGCTGTTTCTCCCACACCAGATGCCACTTCTCCATGTTCCGACACCCATGCACGATAAAGATAAATGCCACGCGGAACGTGTCGGCCTCCCATGTCTGTAAGATCCCATTCCACAGGGCACGAGGTGAACATATCGCTGCGTCCTACAGATGTATTTATCCATACCGTGCGCCCCATGATATCATAAACAGCAACAGTCACACGTAGCGCAGCATCAGGCCGGTCATGGACGAGATAAAACAAGGCTTTCTGCGAATCAGGAGCCGATGATGCGTAAATATCATAAACAGCAGGGAGCAACGAGTGGTCAACAATAAAATTTACTGTCGAGATAGCAGAGTTGCCATCTGTATCCCATACACGCAATGTGAGTGTATGCCAACCGTCGTCAAGCACCGGCAGCGGATATTGTATCGAACCGGAAGCTACAGTCACAGGATGATAGTATGACGGCACATCGTTGCAGACTATAGCACCATTGTCGATAGAAATCATCATCGACTGTCCCACTCCTGCCTGAGACAGATTCAAGGCATGATTATCGGATATACAGGCAATCAACACAGGAGCGGAATTTACTTTTGAGCCATTGTTGAACGACTGATGATTCAGATATATCTGATCTATGCATGGAGCCACTGTATCACGCTCTACCGAATCATCGGTTCCATAGACATAAAAATTACGCAACTTTCCGGCGGCACACCTGCCATCGGTCGTCTCTGCAAACAATGTCAGTGTCGCCTCCCGAAAATTTCCTGAAATATCGGCAGGCATGGCTATCTTCACATCAAACCGGCCGCCATGCACCGAGTCTGTGCCTGCAAAAAGACGCAATCCATGACGGTCAAAAGTGAAACGGGAGCCTCCACGCCCTTCAGAAACAACGCTTTCATCAGCATCATACAGAGTCGATGACACCTTTCCGCAGAACGTCTGATCGACAGCACCTGAAGCATCCTTAACATATCCACTGACAATAACTTCACTACGCGCTTCAATTACAGGAGGTTCATTCCTGTCCAACGCAAGACCGTTGACAGAATCGATCACAACACTGCTTTCTGCAAAAACGAGCCGCATGGCAGGATCTCCCAAAAGAGCGAAACGCAATTTGTTCGAATCACCTGAAAGCCTGTTTTTAGCGCGCCGAAGCACTTCTCCTATACGACGAGGTAATCCGTCGGCATCAAGATCCAACAACTCTTCGCCTATCAGAGATGATATCATGCCATTCTGTGTAATATACACAGGACGAGTGGCGGAAATAACTCCGATAACACCTCCGCCTTTTGTAGCGGCAAGCATTTCGGCTCCCGATACAGCATCGGCATCCCACCTCATGAAATTGCATGTAGCAGCAAAGATAAACGGAAGTCTTCGCAAATATAAGCCGCCGATATCAGAATATTTCATTATACCCTCTCCGCTCAATGCCGTAGAGCTTGCATGACCGAGATAAGAGAGCCATACCGTTCCATCATCAAGAGCCCGGAAAAGTTCCTCTCTGGCATCAACAACCTCGCCTCCTTTAAGCGGATAGGCATCAAGGTAAATTTTATCTACGAGCATACGCTCTCCAGATGCCGACAAAGACATTTTCTCACAATGGTCCTCAGCCTGGCGCATGTGCACACAGTCGTCATCGTCGTCGGCGATCACAATCGCACGCTGACGCCATGCGTCGACCGGAGCCGAAGTCTCATACTCAATGATCTTCGACACCACCAGCTGCGCTTCTTCGGCTGATGTTACCGGCAGACGGCCTATGGCAACCGAAAGTTCATCGTTGCTGAAATCACATCCCGACCCGTCGGCAAGCATTCCGATCGGATCATCGGATGTAAACGAAGTATTATCGTTCAGCCCGTTATCTGTCTGCCAGATCGGCATCAGCTCATAACCTAATGAGGCTATGTGACTGGTAAGTCCACAACTGTCATAACTGCCACGACCAATCATAAGCACATATCCCGGCCTTACTCCACCACTGCCCTCAGCCCGGTCATAAAGCATCTTCAGCATCTTCCTGAATGCTCCGACATCACGACATCCTGATGCAAATTCATTGAATACATCATCCTGAACCACAACCTCCACATTAAGCCGGGAAAAATCCCGCCGGTGCTGCGCAAGCTGTATTGCAGCAGACAGAAATCTTCGCGTGGTAAAAATGACCATGTCAACATCGGCAAGACTATGAAGATTCTGATTTGACACGCGACATACATACTCCGGCACAGGAATACCTGAAGCATTGCCAGTTGAGAAGGCCGCATAAACGCGACGCCCCGTTACTGTCGAGGAAAACAACGCCGTATCTCCTGATAATCCGGCCTTAATCCTATATATTCCAAGTGGATCGGTTACGTCCCATATTATAGTTTCTCCGGATGCTCCTGTGATTGCAACCTCAGAAGCTTCTGTCTCAAAACGAATAGCCGATGAGTTATACAGACTTATATCCCGGTCATAGTTTACCGTAACCCAATCGATCCACGCACCACGCGCATTTCCAGCCCCACCGGCCAATGTCAGCGTCACATCAAGTTTACCGGTTCCGTCATATTCGAAATCAGGAGTCCACCCTTCCGAGACCACTCCATGATATTCTTCACCTCTCGGTGTAGGATCTACGGCAACAGTAGCCGTATGACCTGATACTGACAGATCCCATGACGATGCGCCTACAAGATCGGTACACAACGAAGCTCCCGCTCTTACCTTTCCTCCGTCTGAAACACCCGGCAACGAAAATAAGAAACTTCGGGCAGAAGTAAAGCGCATATCCTCACCCACAAAATAATGACCCGTCTTTCCCGGTGACACAAGATCAGACTCATGATGCACACACTCCACAAAACTATGGGCAGGATCAGATGCTTCCGGAATACCGGATTCCGGAATGTCTCTTAACGGCAATGCATCGCAGTCGGAAAGAAAATAATAGCCTGCACGACTGTATGGATTGGCCTTCATGATAACAAGGCCATTCAGATCTTCATCGCGCTCATAAGGGCCAACGGCATAAAAGTATATTCCGGCCGATGTCATTACCGATTGCACACGAGGCAAATCATCAATAAAAGATTTCGCATCCAGCACATCAGGCAAACGGCGTCCGCCATAGCCATATACACCCACTTTTGCCAAGTCATGAAATCCCATGTCGCGTAGATCGGCCAACGGAATAAAATGTATTCCGGTAGACTCTACAGAAACTTTTACCCAATTACCGGAGGCAAGTACCGACTTCGAGGCATAGGTATCCGGAGAGAATGCCATAGCGTTTCCCGACCACATCATCGCAACACAAAAAGCGCAATGATGCAGCAACCTGTAAAGAAGATCGCGAAACATAGACATCGTGGTATAAAAAACGGCCCATTCCGTTGATTTATTGCCCTGATCAGTCAGTCTCGCGATGAATAAACTCCGGAGCTATCGAGTCAATAATATCAGATTGATATTTTTTACCAAGCGAAATATGAATTCCGGCATCACACAACTGCCGGGCAGTAGCGGCTTTACCACGAAACCCATGTACAATCCATGTCATATCTTGCCCATATTCCTTGCGTAATGCGAGCAAACGGTCGACCGCTCCCACTATGTGGAGCACAACAGGCAACCCTGAAGCCTGAGCCATGTCGAGCTGACGACGCAGAACACACTCCTGTATCTTTATTTCCGGCCCTCGGCGCAAATCAATACCACACTCCCCTATTCCCACACAATAAGGCGAACTTATCAAACGCTCAAACAAATCCTGATCAAACAGACGGTCGGCATGCCACGGATGGACTCCTACCGTAAAATACTGCTCAGGTCCAATGCGAGCTATATCACAGGGATCGGTAATGTCCACAGACAGCACACGCCCATTTCCGGGCGTGTGGCTGTGTATGTCATTGAAATCAAAAATAGTCATAACCCCTGTGAAAGCCCCTTCCAGAGCTGATCATCGGGAACCGGAGCTTTCAGTATTATATGCTCGCCACTCACCGGATGCACAAAATCGAGCTTCCATGACATGAGCGATATAGAACCGTCGGGATTACTGCGCTTGTCGCCATACTTCAGGTCTCCCCTTATCGGACAGCCCATCGACGCAAGCTGCACACGTATCTGGTGCTTGCGTCCTGTCAGCAGATCTATCTCAAGAAGATGATAGCGGTCAGATGACGAGACATGACGGTAACGCAACTTTGCCTCCTTGGCTCCTGCTTTCGGCGATGACGATGCATAGCTCTTGTTGGTGCGCGCGTCGGAGCGTATATAGTGATGCAGTTCACCTGACGTCGCCGGCGGTATATTGCGAGTCACCGCAAGATAAGTCTTGTGGATCTTCCCATCCCGAAGCATGTCATTCAGTCTTGTCAGAGCCTTTGATGTCTTTGCGAATATAACGAGTCCACCCACCGGACGATCAAGCCGGTGCACAACCCCGAGAAAAACATTTCCGGGTTTGGAATATTTTTCCTTCAGCCATATCTTGAGACTCTCACTCAATGGCTGATCTCCTGTTTTATCGCCTTGAACGATCTCGCCAGGCTCCTTGTTGACAACAAGTATGTGATTGTCTTCGTAAATGACTTTCATAATATCATTTTCCCTTAGCACTCAGCATTTCATCCATCGCGGCTGCAGCACGGCGGCCATCACCCATGGCAAGAATCACAGTAGCACCACCACGCACAATGTCGCCTCCGGCATAAAGCACCGGAATGGATGACTGAAGCGTTGTATCGTCAACGGCAATTGTGCCGCGACGGGTCACTTCAAGTCCGTCGATCGACGACGGGACAAGAGGATTTGGCGAAACACCTACGCTGACGATTACAAGATCGACCGGCACTTCCTCTATCGCGCCTTCGACCGGCACAGGGCTCCGACGTCCTGAAGCATCCGGCTCGCCAAGTTCCATGCGCTGCAATCTCATGGCACACACACGCCCATTCTCGTCGGAAAGATACTCCACCGGATTGTGAAGCGTCAGAAACTTAACGCCCTCCTCTTTGGCATGATGCACCTCCTCGACACGGGCAGGCATCTCAGCCTCGCTTCGACGATAGACAATCGATGCCTCTTCGGCACCCATACGCAAAGCGGTACGCACCGAGTCCATCGCCGTATTTCCTCCGCCTATTACAGCAACCCGTGTCCCTTTCAGTACAGGTGTAGCATATCCTTCCCGTCCGGCACCCATTAGATTTATGCGGGTCAGGTATTCATTGGACGACATGACTCCGATAAGATTTTCTCCCGGGATACCCATAAAACGCGGTAATCCGGCACCGGAAGCCACAAACATTGCCTCAAAACCCATCGAAAGCAGATCGTCGTAGCTGTAAGTCTTGCCAATTACACAATCAACCTCGAAGTTCACACCACCACGCCGCAGTGAATCTATCTCATTTTCGACAACAACATTGGGAAGGCGAAACTCCGGAATTCCATATTTCAACACACCGCCAATTTCATGCAACGCCTCAAAGACCGTGATATCATATCCTCGGCGCGACATCTCACCGGCAAACGAAAGACCTGCCGGCCCCGAGCCTACCACAGCTATCCTGCGACCATTGGTTAACGGTTGAACTGCCTTGTCACTGTCACTGCGCTTTTGCTCGGTGTCGGCAGCAAAACGTTCGAGCCAGCCAATAGCCACCGGCTCCTTTTTCATCTTGTTGTAGATACACTTGCTCTCGCACTGTTTCTCCTGCGGACAAACGCGTCCGCACACAGCCGGAAGCGCACTTGTTTCTTTAAGCGTCATTGCCGCCTGATGAAAATCGCCCCGCTCGATATTCTTAATAAAGCCCGGAATATTGATCCCTACAGGACATCCGGTCACACATCCGGGATTCGGACAATCGAGACAACGTGAAGCCTCCACTACAGCCTGCTTTTCGCTCAAACCCTGATTGACTTCCGCCTCCATAGTTGTGACACGGTAAGAGGGATCAAGCTGAGGCATCTGTGCCCGGGGTATGACAGAACGCTCCTTTGCACTCTTGTCCTGACGCAGTATCTCACGCCACTCGGCATCACGAGGTGATATTGTGGCTCCAACCACCTGGGTATTATCTTCCATATCCTTATTTACGGGGTTTATCATAGGCGCGCATACGCAACATCATTTCATCGAAATCGACCTGATGGGCATCAAACTCCGGCCCATCGACACACACAAAACGAGTCTTGCCGCCTACACTCACACGGCAGGCGCCACACATACCAGTTCCGTCAACCATAATGGTGTTGAGCGAACATATTGTCGGCACTTCATATTTTTTTGTGAGTGCACTCACAAATTTCATCATTATAGCAGGACCGATAGTCACGACCTTGTCTACTTTCTCTCGCAGAATGACATTTTCTACACCCTGTGTCACAAGGCCTTTGTCGCCGGCCGATCCGTCATCGGTCATGATAATGACCTCATCGCTCCACTCTCTCACCTGATCCTCGAGAATAATCAACGAGGCATTACGTGCGGCAATCACACTGACCACACGGTTACCCGCCTGCTTCATAGCCTTGATAATAGGAAGAAGAGGAGCCACCCCCACACCGCCACCAGCACACAATACTGTACCGTGTGCAGCTATGTCAGTCGCACGGCCAAGCGGCCCGACTACATTATGCAGGAAATCGCCCTGATCAAGAGCGCAGATTCTTTGTGTGCTCTCACCAACGGCCTGAACTACCAGCGTGATTGTGCCTCGTTCTGGATCGGCATCGGCAATCGTAAGCGGAATACGCTCACCACAGGCCTCATCGATGACGATGACAAAGTGTCCCGGCTTGCGGCTGCGGGCTATAGACGGCGCCTCGACCACCAGTTTCACTACTTTTTCGGAAAAGTATTGTTTCTCAAGAATCTTATTCATATTTTTCAGCTACAGAAAGATGAGGAAGTAGTACCCGATCTGTTTCACAAAGATAGCAAATATATTAATCTAAAGCGATGAGGGAACATAATACTATAATGATCCGGTTAATTTTGACTAAATCCAAAACAGAGAAGTCCTTTCAGAATGTTTATAATGTGATTATCTTTGTAAAAATTGAATATTGATTATGGAAACTACACGTCAAGCAAAAATATCACGCCTTCTACAAAAGGAACTGAGTGAAATATTCAGAAAACAGACAGCAAAAATACGAGGCAGCATTGTAACCGTCACCACTGTCAGGGTCTCGCCTGATCTCAGTGTGGCCAAAGCCTATATCTCGGTGTTTCCGTCGGACAAGAGTGAAGCTGTACTTGAAAGTGTGCGCAAGAGCGCTCAATCGATCCGTTACGAACTGGCCAAGATCGTCAGGTACCAGCTGCGCAAAACTCCTGAACTATCGTTTTTCCTCGACGACTCGATGGACTATCTGGAAAATATAGACTCTCTTCTCGGAAAGCCCCGTCAGGATACCGAAACCAAAGCAGAGTCAGAAGACGCTTCCGAAAAGTGAAGCCTCGGCTCCCTCTGGAGCTGCGCATTGCATGGAGATATCTGTTCTCTAAAAAGCGTCATGCTGCCGTCAATCTCATTTCTTCAATTTCTGTAGCCGGAGTCGCTGTGGCTTCGGCAGTGGTTGTCATAGCCCTTTCTGTTTTCAATGGTTTTCTGCAATTGGCAGAAAGCCGCTTTTCTCATCTCAGCGCACCTGTAGAAATCCAGGCCTCTGATTCCCGTTTTTTCAAGGCTGATTCACTGCTTGATGCAATAAATGCCATTCCTGAAACCGGAATGGTAATGCCCCTATTAAAATCAAAAGCTTACGCCGATGCCGAAGAGGGACAGATGGCTGTCGAAATCCTTGGCACCGAGCCAGAGTGGATTACGCTTTCGGGGGCGGCAAATACAATAATCGACGGGACCCCTATCGTAGCCGATACGCTCGGTGCTACACTAGGCACAATATCGGTAGGCACTGCAATGCAGATAGGTGTAAGACCGGCCGACCATCTGCGGCTGATAGTTCCAAGAAACCGTGATCGACTTAATCCCGGCAATATAATGGGAAACTTCAGGACAGATTCCATTATAGTGGCGGGAGTGACCCGAACAGGTGAAGACAAACTTGACGCATCGCTTGTCATAGTGCCGATCTCACATCTGCGCCGTCTTTTATCGGCCGATAGTTCAGCAGCAAGCCATATAGCCGTCTATCCGGCCGACCGAAATGTGTCGGAACGACAACTGCTGTCAGCAGTCAGAAACGTATTGCCTGAAGGGTTCAACGCTCTCACCATAGCTCAACAGAATAGCGAGTCATTCAAAATGATTGCGATCGAAAAATGGGTAACATTCGTTTTGCTTGCTTTCATCCTGATAGTCGCATCGTTCAACATCCTGTCCACTCTGGTCATGCTCATGATTGAGAAACAAAGCAACATGCGGGTGCTCAGGTCAATGGGCATGTCGGAGCGCAATATCAGAAATATATTTATATGGGAAGGAGTACTTGTGTCAGGCGCCGGATGTATGGCCGGAGCTATAGCAGGAATACTTCTCGTAGGATGCCAGATGCAGTGGGGATGGGTAAAGCTCTCTGCGGCAGGAATAGATCCAGCTTTACTCTCCATATCGACCTACCCGGTGGCACTGAGTTTCGAAGACCTAATTGCAGTGCTGGCGTTAGCCTCAGTAACCTCATTTCTCGCATCTTTTGTCGCTGTCATTGTCGGAAGAAAAAAATTTTGACTTTCTTGTAACCGGATTTTGCACTACAGCGTCTAAGAAATAAACCAACAAAGCAAAACCACCACTGACATGAAAAAAATTATAACCACCGCCACCGGAGGCCTTATGTTTCTCGCCGCCTCTATTTTACCGGCCTCGTGCATCAGCATTCCTGATGATCTGGACAACAAAGAGATCGAAGAATCCATTTCTTTAATTCAAGCCAGAACGATAGAAGGAATTCAGGATGCCCTCGACCAACCGATCGTAGTGGTATCACAGACAGGTGACACGGTTGTGGCCTACTCCCCAGATTCAATCGCAGAAGGATCTCCAGTGCGCAAAATCACCATACATGTCGACGAGCATAAAGACATGCGTCCGTTTACCATAGACCATCAGAGGCAATTAATCACAGCAATATCAGCCATTACTATTCCATGCGTCACAGTACTTCTGATAGCACTTGCCATACTTATCTTCATCTTTGTGCGTAACCGCAACCGCAATGCCATTATCTCACAGGCCATAGACAAAGGATATGAACTGCCGGAAAGCTTCTACTCCGGACAAAGCACCACCCGCATAATATATCAGAACGCTCCGGCTCAAAGCAAGGCTTATTCTGAAAATTCCGATAATAACACGCACTCCACCGAAAGTTCTCTGAACACGAGTGCTCAAATCAATAATATGCCGCCTATTCCCCCCACTCCTCCAGTCAGCAACAGAAATCTCCATAGCGGCATACAACTTGCAGTAATCGGATTGTGCATACTGATATTCTTCATCGTAATTGATACAGCTTCTGTAGGAATAATTGCCGGAGGAATTCCATTGCTTCTCGGCCTCGGACGCATCGCATCATGGTATTACATTGATCAGCGCCACTGATTGCAACGCTATACAAGCCTGAAATCCAATAATCGAAATAGAGTCAGACAAACAGATGCTTTCAACTGTAGAAGAGCTTAAGCTTATTGCCCGATGCATCGCGAGTGACGATCGCGATGCATTCGGGAAATTGGTTGAGGCATATCAGGATTCGTTGAGACGTTATCTGCTCAACCTGACTCTCGGCGATGCCTGTCTGACCGATGATCTGGCGCAGGAAACTTTCATAAAAGCCTGGGCCTCGATACGCTCATTCAAGGGGCTTGCAAAATTCCGCACATGGCTTTTCAGAATAGCCTGGAACGAATACATCAGCTATCGCCGTCGCGAGCATCCTACCGACGACCTCGACTCTCCCGGTGTCAACTCAGCATATACCGACTGTCATTCCGCAACAGAAGCCAACATGGATGTACAGGTTGCTCTTAAAGCACTCTCAGCCAAAGAACGCACGGTGGTTCTGTTATTTTATCTTGAAGAAATGCCTGTAAAAAAAGTAGTGGAAATAACCGGGATGCCGGAAGGCACTGTAAAAGTCTACCTGAAGCGAGCCCGAGAAAAAATGGCTATCGCTCTCTCCAATTAAAATATTTTTATTATCTTCAACACCATGATGGATACTAAAGACAAAGAAATAGCCCGACTCCTTCAAAAAGACCTCCCTGAAGCCGGCAAGGATGCCTGGTTCACACGCAAGGTGCTGAACCGACTGCCACGACGACACAGCCAGGTATCACCTGTAGAGTGGGGATGCATCATCACTGTGTGTCTGCTGCTGGTTGCCGCTTTCATAATAGAAAGCGCAAATATCATGAATTCGCAACAACTCTTTGTACGCGACATTCTGATTATGGCCACACTCACCATGATGTCGCTCGGAGTCGCCGGATGGATCATAAAGCCCTATATAAGAAACTAATACTGATTTTCTTATCAGAACAACCACATAACAGGAGATTCCGCTGACCAACAGCAGTCTCCAGTTATTTTAGTCCATCACAATTTTTTTATTCATCATGTATTGCACAAACAGAAAAAACGACATACTTTTGTAACGTTTTTTAAGGGTTTTCAACCAATACAGACAAATTTTTAACTACTTACTAAGATGAAAAAGATGTTTTATGCAGTTGCAGTAATTGCAACTATGGCAGTTTGCTCATGCGGCAACAAAGCCGAAAACACAACTGCTACCGAAATCGTAGGCGAAGCTACTGAAATCGTGACAGAGAGCGCTGCTACTCCCTGCGACAGCTGCAAGAATGCATGTGGCGATACTTGCACTGTAGCCTGTGACAGCTGCAAAACTGCCTGCGACAGCTGCAAGGCTGTAGCCCCCGCTGCAAAATAAACAGCAGTCAAGACTACAACACAAAGCAGTGACACACCCTCGGAATGCGAGAGTGCGTCACTATTTTTTTACAGATATCTTTATCTGTCAACCACGCGGAACAACTACCTGACGACCTGAGCCAATACGGCGAGAGCCTGCTTTATGCTTCTTTTCAGCATTCAACATGATCGGTTTTCCGTCAATAGCGACATTTTCAAGCATTGCCACATACTGCTCAGGTGTAAGAATACCCTTGAGTTTGCTGAAATAATCACGACGGCGCTGCTGCTTTTCTGCTCTACGCTGAATTTTTGCATCCTTGCGCAACTTTCCGGCAGATGCATGTTCGCTGCGCATTTTCTCTCTGGCGACACTGTCATTCACCATCTGCTGGCGATTAAGCCCCTCGATAGCCGACATCTGCTCAGCGGTTAGATTCAGCCCGGCAATCAGTTCTGGATTTACCATCTTGCTCTTCTGTTTTCTTGCAGGCTTCTTGTTTTTATCCAACCGCTCCTGACCTGCAGAAACTGTGACGGGAGTCTGAGCGACCGAACTAAAGCCCAACGATGCGACCAGCGCTATCGCAACAATCAATATGGATTTCTTCATTTCTGTTTTCTTGTTTTTATATTTATAATGTTATCGCATTCTGTTATCTATGACTGAGACAGCCTCCCAAAGTTTATTGTAAATCTGCATTTTAAGCATTGTTAAGAACAATGGTAACAGATTACAAAAAAATACAGTCCCCTACATGCTTGCCAAGGTTGACAGTAATAGATAACTTTGTGATGCCATACAATATTGATAATGCGCCAACCAGATCTACGGATCAAAAAGACAATTTCAGATGATGGAAAAATTCACCCCCTTAGCTGACCTTCACACTCATACCATAGTTTCAGGCCACGCCTACAGTTCTCTTCAGGAAATGGCACAGGCTGCTGCCGAAAAGGGAATACGCCTGCTGGGGGTAACCGAACATGGACCAGCCATTCCTGGCACATGCGGCCGGCTATATTTCAAAAACATGATTGTGATTCCACGCGAAATGTATGGGGTGAGATTACTTCTCGGCGCAGAACTGAACATACTTAACCACCACGGCGATCTGGATGCCGATGACAAACTTATGGAGATGCTCGACCTCCGCATTGCCGGCATACATTCAGTGTGCTGGAATGGAGGCACAAAACTTCAGAATACCGAAGGTGTGACAAGAGTCATAGGCGATCCCCGTATACACATCATATCGCATCCTGCCGACGGCTCGGCCGAACTTGATTTCGAGAGCCTTGTAATCGCAGCCAAGAACAATCATACGTTATTGGAGATAAATTCACACTCGCTACATCCGGCACGACACAAAACCATAGCGCGCTCCAACAACATCGCACTGCTCGAATTATGTAAAAAACATGATATGCCTGTCATTCTCGGCAGCGACGCACATATAAGTTTTCAAATCGCAGACTACAGCAATGTGTTTCCGCTTCTTGTAGAGACAAAATTCCCAAACGAGCTTATCCTAAACGACAAACCCGAAGAACTCATCGGGTTCCTCGGGTTACCTGAATATAATTAATGCCGTCCTTGTCAACCGACCATCACAAAATTTCCATCCGGATCAAAGAAGAGACCTGTACCATTTGTAAGCTCCACTTCATAACCACCCGGTCCTCTTGAAATTTCATTTATACCCTCTCCGGCATAATTTGCCGAAATATATTCTACAATCGGCTCAGGCGCAATGCCGTCGGGTATGGTAAGGTGCCATGGTGCATCAACATCGCTCCATTGTCCGACAGCATCGAATGACACTTCCTGGCCATTTGAAAACCGTACATCATACTCAACAATACCATTGTCATTATCACGGATAACCGACGCTACCGGCACACCTCCATAATGATTTTTAATAAAAGACAGCGCAATATCAGGCAATTGGTTAACCGGAATTGCCTCGTTTTTGTCATCGTCGGAACAACTCCAGACAACAACCGACATAACGACCGCTATAAAAGCAGCTATAATTCTAAAAGTTTTCTTCATGACCTATTAATTTATAGAGTCATAACAGATTATCACGTATCTAAGTTCATATAAGCTACTATTTATCAAGATCAGGAGCCAGTAATTTTGTTTTTATAGCGAAAAAAATCACCAATATCGTTATTGCCACATATGCAATAGCTGTCGAGTGAAGAATATTACCCATACCAACCAATGGCGACACAACGGCACCCACTACGTAACCTGCAATTCCAAGCAAAGAGGAAGCCTCTCCGGCCTGTCGGCGCCCTTCGTTCATGGCAAGCGTATTAGAAGATGTGAATATAAGCCCCAGTGCAAACAGCACAATTATCATGAATAATTCATAGACCCATATACTATGGATTCTATACAACGCAAAAGCTTCGCCGCACGCACCGAATACAAGTATAAACGCTCCGGCCACAGCTGCGTTTTTCAACAGTTTGAATTTCAATGCGACCATTGTGCCTACTACCATAAAAATCGCATTAAACCCTATGACAAGCCCATAGTTGGTCTGCGATAAGCCGTAATGAGTCTGCAATATGAACGGCGAAGATGAAATATAGGCAAACAACAATCCCAACGACACACCCTTTAGACATACATGAGTGACAAACGGCTTATTTGCCAAAAGACCTTTATATCCCGACAGCGAATGCCACACTGATCCGATATTGCGTTTAGCATCCGACAGAGATTCTCTCATATTCAGCGACATAACCAATATAACAGCGGCAAACAGCACAAGAACCACAAACACACCCTTCCATCCGTAGGCATCTGCCGTCAACCCTCCGATCACAGGAGCTGAAGCAGGAGCGATACCATTGATAGCACCAATCAGTGCCATAAGCTTCGCAAGCCCTCGCCCGGTATAGACATCGGCTGGAATTGTGCGGGCAAGGAAATAACCGCCAGAAGCGCCCATTCCCTGAAACAGACGGCATATATTGAACACATGAATATTAGGCGAAAACACGCTTGCAATAGCTGAAATGATAAAAACAGACACCGACAGAACCATAACAGGCTTTCTCCCATATTTATCGCTTACAGGCCCCAATACAAACTGCCCGACCGCAAGACCGATCATGCCCATAGTCAGGCCCATCTGTGCAATCGGCACACTGCAACCGAAAAAACGGCTCATTTCTGGGAGTGCCGGTGTGTACATGTCATTTACAAATGAGCCTAACGCACTCAACAAAACCAGAAAGCCGACCAAAAACCAGTAATAATGTTTTGATTGCGAAAGTTTATCGGCTAATGCCGAATTCATATTTTCCGTTCCGTCTTTCACATCCATAGCTGTACAATAATTAATATCACACTAAGAGAATAACATATCAGCAGGATATTATGATCAGAGTAAAACATCATAATCGCGAACCGACAGACTAAAAAGTATAAAAAAACAAGGTCAAGCATAAGCCTGACCTCTTAATCATTTTATAGTGCGGGCAATGAGACTAAAATCATTACCGGCACTTTTAATTGTAGCAAATATAATATCTTTTATTGAGAAAAACAAATTTTATCCGAAAAAGTTTCATGCTTTTTTACTTTATGTTTTTCTTTTTCCACTCCACCCCGAAACGCGACGGCCTTCTTTGAAAATATCGGCGGGAAAGCCACTGCAACGCCTCAGAATATCAGCAATCTGTGGATATGTATTGTATTTATCCAGTATGCTCTGCAACTCGACAGCCATTTCATAATCCCTGACCTCCGAGACATGAAACAAAAGATACCTCACCACTTTTATACATCCGTAAAGATTCATATACTCCGAAGGATTGTCAAGACCTGCCGGGCCTTTTTTTATTCGCTTGAAAGGCTTAAAATCAAACAGGACACTTCCATGAGCACATGTATTGCGTAGAATACGGACCAATTCAATATAATTTTCAAATATCTCGATATACCTGACGCCAAACTTCTCCGCTATTTTCTGCTTCAACGACATATCGAGAAGCGAATTATAAAGAATCACATTGCCTCCGAGCGTCATAAGTTCAATCGTTTTCCATGCCGGCGCGTATACATCGTGCTTGTATTTTTTATGATGCCGCTTGATTGTCGGATTTTTTCTGAACGCACCATTATATACGATCCTGTCAAAATCAGAAATAAATCCTTTTGTGACACACAGCGGATTTACAAACCATACCGGATCAAACCTGTACATCATAGAACCCTCATAGGTTACAACCGCCCTGAAATACACCTCGACGCTCGATATATATTTCAAAAGCATCGTACGCAACTCAAGATCAAAATAATAAAGTTTGACAGCCTCAATAAAATTCGACCCCGGCTTATAAACATGGGTTCTTCTGTTGAGATCCGGATATGACTTTTCGAACGGAAATAAATAGAAGCCAAGCCGATAATAACCAATGACGGACAACACGTCCTTAGCGATGTTGTCATCACCGATTACCAATCCGCGACGCTTCATCAATTCCAACTGATCGTCTATTGAAAGTGCCCGTTTTATCATTCTGTAAATATAATTCATACCCACGTAACGATATCAACGTTTGCATTTTTTAAGAATGCTCCAGAACCGGAAGCATATACTCAATACATAACAATACCGGCACAAACGCTATATTTGAAATAGATAATTCTTACCGGCATAACCCGGCAAGAATCCATAATTTATTTCCGATTCAATATGATTGAAACCAAACGACTGATTATGCGGCAATGGCATGATGAAGATATCATACAATTTGCTGAAATAAACCAAAATGCAGAAGTTATGGAATACATGCCCAAACTTCTTTCGACAGAAGAGACCATGCATTTTTATGAACGCATCGTTTCAGAGCATGAAAAATATGGTTACGGCCTTTATGCGATAGAACTAAAAAATACCGGAGAATTTATCGGTTATACAGGATTCCACCATTTTTGCTTTGAAGCCGAATTTTCACCCGGAATCGAGATTGGGTGGAGAATCTCGAGAAAGCACTGGAATCAAGGATATGCCACAGAAGCGGCAAAAGCCTGCCTCGATTACGCCCAGAAGAAAAAGCTGTTCAAAGAAATATATTCATTTACTGCAACATGCAACCATCGGTCAGAACGCATAATGCAAAAAATCGGAATGGTGCATCACGGATATTTTTCTCATCCCGCCCTGCCTGACGGGCATAGATTAAAACAACACACATTATACCGGCTGGAATTAAACCGCTAACCTGCATACCAAATCAAATGAACCCGACAAATATTCTGACTGTTAACAACCGCCTCGACTTCAGGACGTGGCTCAGCAAAAACCATTCTACAGAAAAAGAATGCTGGATTGCTGTCAAACGGGGTAAAACGCCACCTAAAAATGCACTGTGGTATCTCGACGCAGTAGAGGAAGCATTGTGTTTCGGCTGGATAGATTCAACTGTCAAAAATATCAATGGCACTTCACTGCAACGTTTCAGCCCAAGAAAAAAGACTGGATGCTGGACCGAACTCAACAAAGAACGGTGTCGACGGCTTGAAACATTGGGCCTGATGACCGATAAAGGACGATATGCCTGCCCTGATCTTGATGCCGAATTCATAATTGATCCTGATATCATCAGTATTTTCAGTTGCAATCCTACGGCATGGGACAATTTCCGCTCTTTTCACCCACTCTATCAGAGAGTGCGAATTGACAATATACAGCGGAACAAAACCAACAGTCACCTATTTGAAAGCCGGTTGAATAAACTTATTAAAGCAAGTGAACAATGCATTATGATCGGCGAATGGAACGACAATGGACGCCTTCTCGATTACTGAAACATTATATTACATCTCACACACTTTCAAAGCCGTTTATTCGCTACATATAAGAACATTACAGTATCTGATTCAATACATGAAATTAATAATTGACATTATTCTGAAAAATAAATTTGTGAAAACCGCAACAAACCCTTATATTTGCACCGCAAAAGGCCCAAAAGCCTTTAACAAAATAAAACCGGTCCTATAGCTCAGTTGGTTAGAGCACCTGACTCATAATCAGGGAGTCCTTGGTTCAAGCCCAAGTGGGACCACTGAAAAAGCAGTTAGCTATCGCTAACTGCTTTTTTTGTCACCATACCGTGCACAAACCACCCGAATCATGTAGCCTGTTATCTTTTTAATCATTTATCTATTTAATTATTTTGTGATCCATTGATTTATAGAAGCTCAATGATTCGTCTAATTTACCGATGCGCTCTATGGTTGTGGCATCTGTAATGCCTAACGGAAGAACATTTTTCTTCATAATCTTTCTTAATGTTCTCAAAAATCAAGATCAACCGATTGACAATTGATAAAGACGCAGGAAGCATAGGCATAAAAACATCCCACGTTTGTACACTTTTAACCTCTTTGTTTTCGAATACCACCGTATAGCAGTCATCACATGCGTAAAGCCAATAATTGTCATCGGCGTATTCTATGCCGACGCCCTCGATTATGCAGGCTTTTTCAACCTCCTTATGCATTTCCCAGCATTGCTCTATTGTAGGCGGTTGCTTCACAACCACACCCAAGCTTACCTGATTCTTATCCCGGTCATACACCTCTACAATGTCTCCGGGCCTGAAACGTATTGAACCGGCCTCGTACCCTCTGAATTTTGCAGATGTATGATCAATCTCTTCAATAAGAGACGTACACATTGTCTGTGCGTTAAGATTTCCCAAACTGTCATATACCCACAGACGTTGATATAATCCAAAAGGCACATCTTTATGAATCGGCAACTGATAGACATATAAAGCATACAACTGACTGTTAAAATACCCCCTGTTTATGAAACGCGGTAGCAGACGTTGAATTAATTGCCAGTCGTCATACATGAAACTACGGCACAGCCTTACCTCAAACTCCGTAACATCACGAGCGTCTTTCTGCTGCTTGATATATCGGTGCATATCCACACGGTAAACACACTTCGCGACAATGTAAGGCGGATTGAGTGCCAACGCCTTAAACTCGTCAAATGTCATAACCACTCATCTTTATAATATTTCATGATATGAATAAATCCTGTTGAAAGAGCAATTTTTAATTTATCATCTGACAAAGTTTCCAAAAACTCTTCCATTCCGTTTATTGCAGCATTAAGACATATTGGTGCAATGTCATATCTTTCGAGGATATCCTTACTGTTGGCAAAGTCTGGAGATAGCAAGGGAATAATGCTCATAAATGTTCCGGCTTGTGCTTTGGTCGCTAACGAATCATCAGATCCCGCCAACTTTTGCATCCAATATTCAGCGGCATCATAGGCTATTGTACGAAGACCAAGACTTATGCCACAATATTCTATATAACAGTCAGCCAGCAGACGCAATGCTTCTTTGGGATTCAATTCGCATTGCCGTTCTTGATATGTGCCGCATAGAGACACCACTTTATTCCTTCTTTGCATATCTTTAGATTTCTCTTCTTCAATTTCTCTTCTGTCTCGTTCTTCTTCCTCCAAAAATGCTTTATAATAACAGATGTATTGTTGTCGCAATTTATCGCTTATCGGATAGCGCAGCGGCATAATCCTCAAAGTATGAATATGAGAATGTGTTTCGTATTCATCAAACACCGCCGACTGATCGTCGCAAGCATCAACCGTATAAAACTTCTCTGACTTGTTTCCAACCAACACTGTTGAATGATCTGCAATCCTGCCTTGATTAGTTTTCAAAAAATCATTTCTCAATTCCCAGCAACGCTCAATTGTCAGGCTTTCGGATAATATTACAGCGAGTCTTACTTCATCGTCCTCTCTCACTTCCACAATATCACCTTCTTTGAAACGTATGTTTTTCTCCTCACGTCCACGAAACAAACCGTAAGGGGTTCTGAAGTCACTATACAATCCTGAGCAATATGTGTGATCAACGAGTTTTCCTGTTGAGTCATATAGTCGCATTGATATTCCGTAATCTTCCCAACAATCCAACTTAACGCCAACTGGATATTCTTTGATATAGAAGCAATACAACTCAGATTTGTATTTATTGTTATCGCCGACTATCTCAGAAATAATTTCTTCGGAGTCATCAACAGAATGATAATATCCTATTGTCCGGTGGCTTAACTCAAACTTAGGGTAATGTGAACGGCGCGAATACACGCGCTCATTTACAGAATATACTACAACCTTAAAGATAGTCTCCATATCACGTCGCGGTGGGTTGAGCGCCAATTCTTTGAATTCTTCGTATGTCATAGTTCTCTTCTTTTTTGATTGTTTCCTTTGTACAGCGAAAGTTTATCGGCAAACGGTGTCCGCCAAGGATGCAAATAATCACGGTTTCATAAAAATCCCTCTTCCCTCTATCAGTATTTATTGGATGAACCATGCAGCCATACACATGTTGTCGGTCCATCTTCATTTCAATTATATGAAGCACATTATGAGAGACTGAAATGTATCAAGCGCCCCCGCCTCGACTAATGCATTTCTGCACGGATTCCTTTATATCCTCCAACTCGAAGATTACATTTTCTATCGCATCCAGAGCATCCGCATCTTCACTCCACATGTCAGGAAGACCATACGCTCTGCTATAACTTTCAATAACGTCATAAATAGAACCATCCCGGTCAAGCTCTTTAAGAATTTCTCCTATTTCGTCACTTGCATTCTCAACAATATCACGTGCTTCGGCAAAAGAAGAAATAATCTCTGAGAGTCGTTCTAAAATCTTGTTGTCCATATTTCAAGATCTGCCTTTTTAGTCGCCAGATAAATTCCTTATATATCTGAAATGCATAACACCGTCAAATACCATATCTTAAACCTATTATGCCATTTGCTATTGCTTACAACATGCCTTATCACTTGCAGCGATTAATGTCACTCTTGCCTGCTCCTCCAATGATTCATCGTAAGCACATCCCCATAAAATATCTATATCCGAGGACATACTTCCAATTAAATCAGCCATTGATTTCATTTCATTCAAGGGTGATTGCATATTCTTAGGCATCCATATTTGGAAAAGCATCTTGGCTATACAGTCCTGCTCGATCGGAAGTTTGTCGACAGCATCTTTCATTGCGCCCACAATACACCCTTTACCGTTCGCCGATCCCAACGATACATAATTGGCCGCCTCAGTAGAAAGAGTGCTCTTTATATCATCCATGCTCAGATTGATAGACCCGCATGTATTAATAATTTTGTCAATCTCTACAGTATCACCGATTATCCTATAATCCTCATACGGAAATTTATATGACGTATCAATAACTTCAATGGAATCCAGTAACTCTGCAAAGCTTACCTCCACCTTTTTATCACTATCTTTTTCCATATCTGCATCTTTGGGAAAAATAGAATCATCATTGCCACCATCTTCATCGTCTGACATCAGAAGATCGATCAGTTGTTTGAAACTGATTGGTAATTTCTTATTTTTGTTATCATTATTCAGGGTTTCTCTCAACTCAACAATCTCTCGGCCTGGATGTTGAACCTCCACAACAATCGTTTCTTTCGCGAAACCCGATGTAATCAATCGAATAGATCCATATTCCGAGAATGCTTTATTCAACTCATCTTCACAGGCACGAATTTTATTGATCTTATACGCTCCACTCAGCGTCAGTTCAAATCTGACGACAGTCGGGTTTACGACATGCAAAATCTCGCTAAATTCAATATCACAACGACTAAATACACTTATTATCAGGGCTTTTACCCGATCGACTGAGGCCGGATTAAAGACTGCTTGACCATTCCCCTCAGACAAGAAGTCCAAAGGGAAAGTAGGCACATTATAAGCCATAATTAATTCCGATTGTTTAAAGTTCCTAAAATATTTTCTCTGTCTCTATGTGCAAAGTATTTTTTGCACGTACACTTTAATTGTAAATACGATATTACATAAACAATAAGTCAGATTTCTGACAGGAATACGCGTGCAGAACGGATTAATTCTTGATCAATGTGTGATGATGCGATTATGATTTCCAATGCAGCGGCATCGAGATTGCGTGTAATAATGCTTCTGCTACTTGAAAGTCTGGTCTGTTGACTTGTTGGTGAATATTTTTTGTAGGATGGAATCTTGTCGCATATTTCTTTAATTGTGATGGACGGATTCTTCTTGATTAACGGATATAGCTTGATAAATGCACCTTTTCCGATTGAATTTAAGGTTCTCTCTAAGGTCTCTTCTTCATCTGTATTGTAAATATCGGCGCCTTTTTCACGTGTGCCAGCTTTATGCATTTTATTATAGTGTCTTTTCTCTAATCTGATTTGCGATGCAGACTCTGACCATATAATCGGGCCGGAGGTCTTGACCGCTATAGCATCTTGAGGGGGAACTTGCATGATCTTCATAAGTTCGTTATACTCTCTGTGAAACTCAACCTTGATATAATCCTGAACAATGTTGATAAGCTCTTGTTCCTCGCCAAGATTTTTACCAGGATATGCGACTAATGAGCGCTTAGGCACTAAAAATGAGTTGAGAGGATGTACCATCCTTAGAAAATGGGCTTTTAACATAGATAGTTCAGTATCCTTCATGGGCGTCTCTACAAGACGAATACCATTTGCAGAAACTTCCCATTCTTTGCGGTCAGGATTTCTGAACGTCTGACTTAACGAACTTCCGGTATAGTTGTAACCGACCGGTATGATATGGGCCAGATATCATCCATTTTTATTGAGGTTTATGTGGCTTTTGCTGTTATACTTATAGAAAGCCAGTTCATGCTCTTCTCTGGTAGAACCAAAGCTGCATTGGAGGTTGGGATTGTTCATGTAATCAAGAAGTTCCTCTGGACTGTATGCCATACCGTTGATCTTCATTGCGGCAAATGGCATGGCAAATGTGTTGTCACAGAAAACAATCTTGTTACCATCCGGATACTGTGATAGAAAACCACGCCGCAAGAGTTCGTACCTCTTTTTAGGATCGCTGCCATATAAACGTAGCACATACACCGCGCTATCTTGATTCACATACTCAATTAATGCCGAGTGTATGGACTTGATGACTTCTTTGTTAGCAAACTGAGCTTTTATAATCTGATTGAAGAAATCTTCTGCGTTTTCGGCTCTGCCAGAGTTGACCACCGGGAGGCCGGACTCTTTGATGTTTTTGATTCTTGAAATCATGGTGGATGAGTGTTTGGTTAGATAGTGCAATTAATCATGACACGTTTTGTCGCAACGATAATTTGGTCATACAAAAAGCGTAAGGGAGCATTTCGCATAGCCCTTACATGACAGGTTTTGGAAGAGACCTTGGAGCAAAAGGATAGCGACAGCTCTCTTACGCCATAGGTATAGGTATGACATAAGAACTGTCGGCTAACGCTTGCTCCGTTCAAATCTTCCAAATTTGTCATGAAACAGTCAGTCGACATGCGATTATAGTAGACTTGCCACTCCTGACAAATCACCGTAAATATACATAAACGTATACATAGTCGCAAGAGCTGTCGCATTGTGAATGTGTGTTAAAAGTATAAGAGATTTCAATAATGAGGCACGGGGATCTCGCTTAAAACCAAATCGGCATATTTCTTTGCTGATTTCTCGAGTCCCTCACTGATACGATAGAAGAAAATTAATGGCGCTTCATCGCATAGCTCTTCAAGAATATCGGGGTAGCAAAGATAGTCGAACATACTCACTATGCCTGTTTTAGGTGAAAGACTGCTGATTATGCTATCAGCATCAGCAAGCAGATCTGATGTGATAAGGGCCTTCAACTCTTTGTATCTTTCATTTTGGATGAGGTCTCTTATCATGGTCCACGAGTTTTCTGACAAAGACAACGCGAGTGCTTCGCGGTGTTTCAGACCAGCAAATCGCTCGTCAATTTCAATAAGCTCCTCATCTGAGAGGTTTCGACGTATTATTATGCCTCCGTCCTGCTCGATTTCATCGGCTATTTCCTGGATTCGATCGATTAGTGATTTTCGCATATACAGAAAGTTTTTTGTGTTTCGTGATGCAAAAATGAAGGTGCGGTTGGTCAAAACTCGACCAAGTCGATAAAAATTTTATATTTTTACACAAAAACGTACCTGTATGAAAAAACTAAATGCGCAGTTACTTAGGATGACTCTGATTGTGCGTAAGATAATGCGCAACCGATATATAAACCTGCAAGAGCTTCAGCAGACTGTTTCCGACGAACTGATATTCCGGGGAATGGATAAGATAAACTGTTCGGATACGACATTGCATCGTGATATACGAGCTCTCAAGCAGGAGTTTGGTATTGACATACGTTATTCAAATGCCTTCAGAGGTTATGAAATCGTCGACTCTGAGAAAACTCTCGATATAGACTGTATTTTAGAGCCGTTGGATATATTGACGGCGTTTGATGCCGAGACAGGTGTGCCAGAATATATTATTCCCGAAACATATTCCCACCGCGGCACCGAGCATCTGCCCTACCTGTTGCAAGCTATAAGAGGCGGCCATCCCGTCTCCTTTGATTATCACAAGTATTCCGATACGATGGTGACACACCGCACGATCAATCCATATGCAATTAAAGAGTGGCGAGGCCGATGGTATGTTATAGGCGATACCTGCCACGGCAGATTCAAGACTTTTGCGCTCGATCGCATCGACGGTCTGCATGTATCGGCCGGACGGTTCAGCCGCGAAAAGGACTTTGATATCATCGCAAAGTTTAAAGACAGTTATGGAGTGTATTCGTCAGAGGAGTATCCTATTGAAGATATTGTGCTGGCATTTGATGCAGAGGACGGCAATTACCTGAAATCACGCCCGATACACTCGTCGCAGCATATAATAAGCGAAAAAGAAAATGAAGTCTTGATTGGAATGCGTTTGCGTATTACTCCTGATTTTATTATGGAGCTTTTGTCGAGGTCGTGGTCAGTGAGAATTATATCGCCTGACAGTCTTCGCATGAGGATATGTGAGATACTTAAGAGTGCATTGGATCGCAATAGTTTTTAGCGATCCAATTAAATGTCGTGAATTTTTAATTCCATTATTTCCTTTTGCAGCAATTCAAGAAAATGTGCGGCATGGGCACCGTCCATCTGTGTATGATGAAATTGAAATGACACAGTCAATGTGGTCTTGAACCAATGTTTGCGGTACTTGCCCCATATCATGAACGGGTTGTTGAATATTCCGCTGTACATTCCAACTGCGCCGTCGATATCAAACTTCGCCAATGCCGATGTTCCGATAACCATGCTGTCTGTCAGATCATGATTATCACAAGTTTCGGCTACCTGACCGGTAAGCCGGATATAATCGGCCCCGAATTTTGCAAAATCATCAGAAAACAATATGTCACAAGAACTTACCTCGCCATTTTTATTGGCAACAATGGTGTTTATTGCTATTGAATCATACTGAATCAGCCGGTCACCGACAGGCAGAGTATAAAACTCTTTTACTTTAGTTGCCGCCTTGCCTATACACCAGCACATCAGCATATTGAATTTCAGCTTCTTCTTTCGGCTAAATCTGACAAGACGCGACACATCGAGCGTCTTGAAGAATGTGACCATCGGCATCGGTGCTTTCATCCACATCTCAAACGCATAAGAACGAGTGGTATCCTGAGGATTAACTTCTTTCATCGGTTCTTTATAAATTTGTTATACATCAAATTTAAGCAATTAAAACAATCTATAAACCGAAAAAATCAATCTTCGGGATATCTACCGTGCAGCGAAAAATCCTAAAGCCAACCATGCAATAAATGGAAATCAGCGACAAGTATTTTACGATTTCATCGCATAGTAGCAAACGCCCTAAACGACCGCTCATTCTTTCTCTGCTAATATTATGAGAGCGCGAAGAACCGCCAGTTTTTAATCCGATTATTTTAAATTTTTTCGTTTGAAAGATATTACAAGTATCTCTACACTCCAATAGACTAATATAATTGCCAATTGGACATACGGTAATACCGTCATAAAACAAAACCACCATAAGCCCGAACCCAATTTATCACTATAATTATCGAATAATGCAAGCAGCGCTGCGATGATGGAATATAGTAATATCGCAGCCAAATTGAGGAGAGAACTTATATGATGATTTTTTTTGAACAATATCAATAAAATCATTAACGGTTGGGGAAGCCCCAAATAAACCATTGACCTTATCCATTCTTTCGTAAATCCCAATTCATGGAATCCTATAAAAACAATAATGACTTCCGTAACTATCCAAAGCCACCAAAACCATTTATCCGTCAGTTTCATTTCTTACCCCCTTTCTTCCATAGTTAGACAAACATCTTCCACCAATCAATGCGCGGGAATACACTTTGAGAACAGAATACGCATATTCATGCGTCATTTGCAATTTTGAACATTTTTAGAGAACCGCGTCATGAGGAATAAAATTAATTCAAATTTGCCAAGTGGCAAAGCCGACCTCAACGATAAATCACTGCTCATGCTTTTAAAATACATATTACAATAAACTCCGGCCATTTCTTTTGGCCATTTTATCACAATCTGTCATTAGCTTCGACTATCTTTGTAACCAATCACATTTCTTACAGAGTTACCATGAAATACATCAACGCTATCGTCGCGATCGTGCTATCCAGTCCTTTTATCTCGGCCCAATCGTTGCCGCCGGCACTGGCCGCCGACTCTGCACGCATAACTTCCGACGCTCTGGCACGCGCCTATGTCACTCCAAAAAAAATTTTAGCTACCGAAGGAAAAGTCGTGGGTGCTGACCTTCTTCTTGTTCCAGGCACCGGACAGACCGACATTTTTGACAATGGCATGTGCCGCATGGTTTCCACCGATGACTCCACCGCGTCGATTCTGCTTGATTTCGGTCGTGAACTCACAGGCGGAATACGCATTACAATCTCGGCATGCTCGCCGGTTGTCACACCACGTATGCGTGTCAGACTTGGCGAATCGGTATCCGAATCATGCAGTGAACTGAAGTCATCGCCGACTTCTACCGACGGGAAAAAGAATACCGCGACAAACGACCACGCCATGCGCGATATGGTGCTGACAGTGCCTTTCTACGGGCAAATCGAGACCGGCAATTCCGGATTTCGTTTTGCACGTATCGACCTGCTTGACAAAGATGTGACTATAAACCTCAAAGAGGTGGAGGCCGTTATGCGTTACCGTGACATACCGTATACCGGAAGTTTCAGTTGCTCCGATCCACGGCTGACCGAGATATGGGACACCGGAGCATACACAGTGCACCTGTGTCTTCAGGAATATCTTTGGGACGGCGTAAAGCGTGACCGCCTGATATGGCTTGGCGACATGCATCCCGAGACATCGACAATAGCCGCAGTTTTCGGAAGCGATCCTACCGTGGAGCGCACTCTCGATCTGGCCTGCAAACAATGGCCGCTCCCACGATGGTTCAACGACATGAGCGCCTACTCGCTCTGGTATCTGATAATTCAACACGACTGGTATATGCAGTCGGGCAACAAGCTGTTTCTGGAGCGTCACGCACCTTACATAGCCGGACTTATCGACAGGATAGAATCACTGGTCGACGAAGACGGAACCGAGCGCCTCTCCACATACCGCTTTCTCGACTGGCCTTCAAGCACCGATCAGGCAGGAGTCGAAGCCGGCTACCGGGCTCTAATTTCATGGGCGATGCAGTCAGGTGAAAAGCTCAGCAAAATTCTTGCAGACAATGACCGCGCCGAGAAATGCCGCAAAGTGCTTAAACGTATGAACCGCAAAAAACATCCTCACAACGGACTGAAACAAGCCGCAGCACTCATGGCAATAGCCGGAACCGAAGATGCAGACAATGCCTGTGAGACCGGCGTCAGCATAGGCGGTGCAAAGGGATTTTCTACTTTTGGAGGCTACTATATGCTGGAAGCACTTGCCAAAGCCGGACGCCACGACGAGGCAATCGGCATTATCCGCGACTTCTGGGGTGCGATGCTCGATCTTGGCGCAACCACATTCTGGGAGGATTTTGATCTTGAATGGGCTAAAAACGCCGGTCCGATCGACCGATTGCCACGCAACGGAGAGACAGACATACATGCTGACTTCGGTGGATACTGCTATGTAGGGCACCGGCACAGCCTATGTCACGGCTGGGCAAGCGGGCCTACAGCGTGGATGAGCCGCCACATTCTGGGGGTAGAGGTTATTGAACCAGGATGCCGCACCGTAAGAATAGCCCCCCATTTAGGCGATCTCGAATGGGCGCAAGGCACCTATCCCACACCATACGGTGCCATATCGGTACACCATCGGCGCAACAGAGACGGCTCAATCGAGTCCACGATAAATGCACCCGAAGAAATTAAAATCATAAAATGAACGCAATGTATACATCTGTATGTCTGCGCCAAAGGGAAACCATCGGGTGGATCGACATGCTTCGTGTTATAGCGATCATACTTGTTGTCATATCCCATTGCTGTGATCATTTCACAGCTCTTTACGGTATCGATGAGACCGGATATATGCTTGGTGCGACAATCGGAAGCCTTGTAAGACCTTGTGTGCCGCTATTCGCCATGATGACCGGTGTGCTGCTGCTTCCTGTCGGTCATACCACAACTCTTACGGGATTCTATCGCAAACGCATCGGCCGCCTTCTTTGGCCTCTGATATTCTGGTCACTGCTGTTGCCTGTGGCAAATTTTATTGCCTACAATTATGTGTGGACCCAGCCTGCCAACGTATCTCTTGTAGGTCCGTTTGACATAGACAATCTTGTCAACCATCTCTACACCTGGATATTCAACTTCAACTATGACACAGTGCCGTTGTGGTATCTCTACATGCTTATAGGCATCTATCTGGTCTTGCCCATAGTGAGCCGGTGGCTTGAAAGCGCATCTGACCGCGACATACGCACAGTACTTTACTTATGGGCAGCGAGTCTCTTAGTACCCTATATACAATATTTCGCTCCGGCTCTCGGTTATCATGGCAACTATGACAACTGGGGCATTTGGGGCGTCTGCAGCTGGAACAGTTTTGGATCGTTCTATTATATGTCAGGTTTTACAGGATACATGATACTGGCACACTATCTCATGCGTAATCCTGTAAAATGCAGCAATACTCGTCTGGCAGCAATAACTATTCCGATGTTTATTGTCGGATACATAGCCACCACGTCAGGGTTCATGTCAATGATGCCTTCCGGTAATTGGGCGCTTATCGAATTGTTTTGGTCGTTCTGCGGCATAAATGTGTTTATGATGACACTGCCCGTTTTCCTGTGGGTCAAGCGCTCGCAGGTAAAAGTCTCTCCATTGGTAACCCGACTGGCAATCATGTCGTTCGGAGTCTATCTGTGTCATTTTTCGATAGTACAGTGGGGTTATGAGGTGATGTATGCCACAGGTTTGCCCGCATGGCTGCGTCTTGCCCTCAACGCGGTATGCTCAACAATCGTCAGCTTCGCCATCGTCAGCCTGATGATGAGGTGTCGGCCGCTTCGACGCTTTGTAATGTAGCAGCCCCCTGCTCCCTATCGATAGACACAAGCCATATCTTCAGCCATTTTATGATGATGGTTGTAGCCGGCAAGGCTATGACCATACCGAGAATTCCAAGAAGTGTACCCCACACTGACAATGCAAGAAGTATGACCGCCGGATTAAGCCCCATAGCGTTACCCATGATCCGCGGCGTGAGAAAAAGATCGGCAAAAACTTCTACTGCCGCATAAACGGCCAGGCATTCCAGCCATACTGTCCAGAAACCGGCTCCAGTCTCAATCGAATAAAAAAAGCACATTACCGTTACCGGCACCACTGAGATGTAGACAAGATACGGCACCATAAAAAGCAGGCAGTTTATCAGTCCTATCGCTACAGCCATAGGTATACCCACAATCGAAAAACCAACAACATAGCATAGCCCTGTAATAAGTGAGATCAATGCCTGATTGCGGAAATAACAGTTCATTGTCCAACCGACATCATGAGCCACCGACTGTGCGGCCGGCAACCACCGTCGAGGCATATACTTATGGAACGATGCCCTGTATTTGTTAAAATCCAGCGAAATAAAAAACACATATACGATCGCCACAATCCATCCCAACAAGGCGAGGATCTCACTGAGTCCCGACGACAGCGTGTTCCATACACCTCGCAGTGTATTCATTGTGTTAACATCATCGAGTTTCGACGCAATCTCTTCTATATCAAGATGTGTTTTTATAAAATTATGGAGAGCTTCAGGGAGATGTCCGATAGCCGAATGCCCGTCTCGTGAATAATTATCAAGCATAACCGACAGTTGAGAACACTCGTTTTCAACAAGCGGCACAAAAATAAGGCACATAATGCCTAAAACAGCAAGCCCTTCGGCACAGGTCACAAGCACCGCTATGCTGCGTTTCTTCAATCCAAGGATCTTTTTATTGCATCGCACCCACGGCTCTATCATGTAAGCGATCAGGGCCGCCACCACAAACGGCAACAGCACATGCCGCAACACAGCCGCAAGAAATATCAGTCCGGCGAGAACCGCCAGAGTGAAAACGATGCGTACAACGCGATCAAAAGTGTATGGACGGCTCGACCACATACAGAAGTCATTTTAAATATGTTTACATCCCTTTGGTGTATAACATCTATAGTCTTTTCAAAGTTCCCTATTGGTTTTCAACAAGTTAAAATTTATAATCCTAATAAGACAACAGTTCCTGAAAATACACGTCAATACACTTAAATACAACAAGATATCAGCCTTGATCAATTTTATATGCAAAAACAAACCAGTCAGTTGGTTTTTGCATTAGTTTTCGTATTTTTGCAGCATCAAACAGATATAAACCAATACAACATCCATTTTACATGAAGAAACATTTTTATCTAAATGCAGCAGCAATCCTGACAACTGTCATCTTGGCAACATCTTGCGGAAACTTTAATCCCGGACCGGTACCTGAAAATATCGTAGGAGACGCCCCGGGAGAACTTGAAGCAAAAATCTGCGATTTAATGAAAGTTGCAGGAACAGACTCCACCAAAGTCGAATTTGCAGAAATCACCTCAACTTTCATTTACCGTCCTAACGACAACAATGCCCATGCACATATCCAGATAATCTCTCCCGATGACAAGAACAAAATGGAGCAGCTGGACTGGAACGACATGAAAGAACGGCGCAACAGCTACGAAAAATACAATCTCACCGTGTCAACCAGATTAAGCGAGGACCTGATTGATACCTACGAAGGATACAAGGATATGCTGTTTACCTATAGCGACATAAAAAAATACCTTGACAATCTGCCTGCATACTGCGAGGAAGCTATCGAAGCATCAGGTTACAAGGACAATGCCTACATAAGCCACTTTGAAATAAATGTCGACGGAGCAAGTATCAGCGTCAAACATAAAGAAGGCAATATATCCAAAGACTATAAAATATCACCTGACGGCAAGCACATAGTGATCCCCGAGTAATTTTAATTTACCAAACCCATATATGCATAAATACGTAAAACACACATAATATATATTCCATAATCCTGTCATCCACTTAGATCTACACTAAGTGGATGATTTTTTATAAAGCCGGATGCAATCGTAAATAAACCGCAATCCCGGAAACTCGTCCGGCTTCCGAGATTATCAAAATCAAGGCCTGAGAGAGTCTGGCAATTCTACCGGTATAGTATCGCCCGGATCAAGCAAATCATCGTCAAGTTGCATGACCGGCCGACTGCGGCGGCGCGTGAATGAACTGCGCGAAACTCCCATTCCGCGATTGAACAATGACTCAAGCTGGCTTACCAGATTGATACGCGTCGTGTCGGCAATAGCAAGCTGTTCGACATATCCCTCACCGTTTTCTTTCACCTTGGCCCCTCCGAGGCGTATCTTCATATTGTCGGGAGTGCCTTTGATATTTATGCCGAATTTCCACGGCAAAGGCGACTTAATCACCGAAACATGATAATTGAGATTCATGTCGAGATCATTGCTGCCCATTACACCAAGGCGGTAACGGTCTATATCGAATACAAACGGATAGATACTCATAAGCGAACTGTCGACAACTATCTTCACTTTCATGTGATCGATAAGATTCCGCTTTTTATCCTTAAATACAAGCCACTTCGACATAGACTTAAATGTGCGGTCATCAAGCAGCACAAGGCTGTCGCCTTCAATATCGATCACCGCTTTGAGCGACGGAATCACAAAATTCATATCACGGTCAAGTCTGGTCGTCGCCGCCACATCGGCATTGACTATGCCGCTCAGATCCCGCATCGCCGGGAGCAGAGTGTCTAGCGACGGAACCACCTCAAGGAATCTGTCGAGATGAAAGTTACTCAGACGCATTCCCATGCCGAACTCCAGGCTGTCTGGCATAAGCGACGAATATAACGCCGACACGTCGATCCGGCCTACATCACCCTGTGCCGACAGGTCACGGAGACGCATTATGCCTCCACGCGTCTGCAATTCTCCGCTGAAATCATGCATCAGCATGTCAGAGTATATCACATTACTCGCTTTCACGTCGATCATCGCCTCTATGTTGACCGGAATAATAAACGGCCCTCCGGCAGAATCAACCGCTGCGGCATTCAACGGTACAAGATCGCCCGTATAGTCATCCATATCCTGAATGGCAACATCGGCATGAGAATCCACATCACCCGACAGACAAGCTGCCGTGAGCTGGTCTATATCGACGGTATCCGACAAAATCCTCACACCTATCCTGATCGGCCGCCGGGCACTCGGCCGTCGACGGCTCGCCCACTGCTCAAGATTGGTTATATCACCACGCACTCTCAGGTCGGTGCGCCCAAGTTGCAGCGTGAGCGAACGCAGATCAATGCTGTCACTCGAAAATGCAAGATCGACATCGCCAATGCGCGTGACAAGCGGAAATGCCCTTGAAAGCATCTGTCCACGTGATGCCGATATGTTTCCCAATATTTTCCATCTTGAGATGAGTTCTCTCAAGCCGGTGGTTATGCTGTCATTGTCGTTATCATCAACTCTTGGATGCCGCGCAACACGGGCGGCAAGCGAATCGGACCGCAATGATCTACGGCGCGGATTCAAATGAGCCGTGACATCGACAGAGGGAGATTTAACTGCCGCGCGAAAATCCCTGTCACCAACACCAATACCGTCGGCCACAACAGAAAGAGCAAGCAACGGCACACTGTCCTTACCCTCAAAACGACGAAGCGAAGCATTGCAGTCGAGCATATTCACCGCCACACGCAAAGAGTCGGGCAACGACACAAGCCGGAACTGCGAGGCCTTTATGCTTCCTCCAAACGGATTGATGCGCGTTGTATCGGAAGACGAATACACGTTACGCGATCCAAGCCCTACGTTCAAGCCGTGGGCAAGAATTGAAATTCCACTGCCACTATAGGATATAGTATCGGCATTAATGCTGACCGTCAGCAAGGAATCGGTACTGACACCATTGACTTCTATCTTACGGTCACTGTCAAATCTGAGGAAAGCGGCTGGGGTGACAAACCGTAAAGTATCACCAGTAACCGAATCAGACGACATGGCCATGTCAAACTGCCGTAAAGATACAGTTCCACGTGCAAAAATCCGATGAAAACGATTCGCGGCAAGATCACTGCGTCGAAGCCTCACCGACAGATCTGTCCCTAATGTGCCCCTCATGCTTCCCCCCATCGCATCCTTCACAGCCTGTGGCAGATAGCCGATGAAAGCTCGCCCTTTGAGCTGGCCGGCAAAAACCGGGTCCGTCAATGGGTGTTTCAACGAACCTACAAAATCGAGATCAAGCACCCTTGATTTCATCTTAAGCTCATTGACTTCGAGAACCGACATATCCAGATTGTCGCCATCGACAGTCATCTGTGCTCCAAAACTCAGCCGATCCAACGAAAGTCCGATTTTTTCAAGCGACAGACGGCACGGGTTTATCTTGAAATCAGCTACACCCGACGGCAACAGGACTGTGTCGGGGAGAACCATATAAGGCCGACTGAGCTTGAATGACACTGCAATATTCATGTTGGTGTCAAAGTTACCTACATCAGCCAATGCTTCTTCAGGCAGATATCCTGAGACACGTGTCACATCCACCGACGGAAGTTCAACTTCAAGATATTCGATTGTAAGACATTCGTCAAATCTGACACGCGTATCGAGTTTTGCAGGCGTACCGTCGACTGAAAGCACAAAAGATTTAAGGGCGAGTTCCGACGGCGTTTCAGGATTCCACTCGATGCGGCCATCTGCAGTGAAAAGCAGAGGACCGTCAGTGGCAATAGGAAGTCCGGCTATTCTTACATTTCCCTCGGCTGCCATACTGTAAATAGGCGAATCTGCGCCATTGGCATCAATAGCACTGAAACATAAAACGAATTCAGTGGAATCAGGAAGCGAAAAATATTTCAACGGCCCCGAATTGAGTAGAAGAAAACGGTTTATGCTCAAAAACGGAAGCTCGTTTTTTATAGTGTCGTCGGGTGATGACGCCACAAGATTGTAATTTGCTACGGAGTCATTGGCCACAACAATGTTGACAGCAGGCTGCGAGAGCGCTACATCGTAAAGTTCATACCGGCCGGCAAGAAGTGACACCAGATTTATACCTCCATGCAGACTGCGGAGAGTGAGCAACGTGTCGGCATCGGCCGGCAACATCTGACGTACATCCGGATCAAGATTGTCGAAAGCGCCCGATACAAGTGACAGGGAATCTATGTCGACACTCAGCCTGGGGAAAGTGCTCCAGAACGTCAACTCAATGCGGCTGGCCGACACAGACCCGTCGATATATTCAGAAGAATATTTCGCCACAAGCGGTGTCAGGCGTTCGGGCGACAACACCACAACCAAAGCCGTCAGTATTCCGGCTACGAGTAAAATCACAGCTGCCAGAAACAGAACGACAACACGCAGACATTTTCTAAATGCCTTACGGACAACCGAAGTCTTTACCTCCGTCAAACGCTCATTTCCGTTTTCCATAACCTGATTTCACAACAACACTCATAGGCCGGTAGCCGTCACATGAAAACAGCCCTGTTTGCGTTCATATTTCACGTAGCAACGTCCACGGTCGCGCATATCCTTCATAACCTCACCAAGAAGATTTTTCATATCCTCCTGAGTGCGCGGCACTGTCACCGAATCACAAATGAATTTTGAATAACTTATATCAAACGTTGTTCCGAACACATGAGCCGATGTAGTCGATGCATTGCGGTTGACACGCCTCAATCGCGACACACTCTCGTCGGTACGTAACACCGAAGTGACTTTTACCCTGTAACTGCCGCCGCCACGGGAATCGAGCGAATCAATGAACGCCGCGCCGATATCACGCAGAAGCGACTCTGCCTCAGGCACAAGATATGGCAACGAATGTGTAAGATTATCCACAAAATATTCACGACAGCTTTCGAGCCTTACCAATGGCCGCCCGGCATTCCACGCCGAAGCAAGCGATGCAATAGGCTTCACGCCTATAGCCTCAGCCGCCTCCAGATGCCTGTAGTTGCTGTCGTTGAACACTCTTCCCAGATTTCCGCCAACCGAGTTGATCTTCATCTTCTTTCCTCCCGGAGGCATCGAACCATAGTGTAGCAGAAACGGATTCGGCCCGCACTCTCCGGCCAGAATCATATCGATCTCCGAACCGGCGGAACGAACTACCTCTTCACCATCTCCGCCACAACCAACCGCCAACAGCAGGCTCACCGCAACTATTACAGCCAGAAGACACTTCATCGACAACGGTCAAAGAGATTGCGGCAAGCGTCGCCAAGCAGATCAAGCACAAGTTCAAAGCCTTCGGCACCCTCATAGTAAGGATCCGGAATATGATCATAGCGAGTCGCCATTGACACAAATTCACCCATTGACACAATCTTGCGTTCATCATCGGGTGTACGTGCCAGATCACAAAGATCCGAAATATTGGATGAGTCCATGCCTATGACGATATCGAAATCATCAAAATCAGACGGCCGCACCTGCCGACAGCGCTGTCCTGTAAGATCTATGCCGCGACGGCCGGCATGCACACACATGCGTCGGTCAGGCTGCTGTCCTACATGCCATCCGCCTATGCCGGCCGAGTCGATTACCCATTTGTCGGCTTCACCTTCTGTCCCGACTATCTCACGCATGATCCCTTCTGCCGCCGGCGAACGACATATATTGCCGAGACAGACAAACAGCACACGCTTCTTCTCACGACCATGCAGTTCCGACAGAAGTTGTTGAGTGGTATTCTTCATATCAGAGGCTTTCAAGCAGACGCTTCAGCACCACCTCGGCCGAAATCTCGCGGTTGGCTGCCTCAGGTATCACAAGCGAACGATCACTCTCAATCACATCATCGCTCACGATCATATTGCGACGCACCGGAAGGCAATGCATGAAATAAGCGTTGTCAGTCAAAGCCATTTTCTCGGATGTGATAGTCCATGCACGGTCTTTAGAAAGAATCTGTCCGTAATTCGGATCGGCAAACGCCGACCAGTTCTTGGCATACACGAAATCAGCACAGCGCAGAGCCTCATCCTGGTCGTAAATGACCTTGGCGTCACCTACAAATTCCGGTGCAAGCTCATAGCCTTCAGGATGAGTGATAACGAAATCATAACCAGCTGCATTCATCCATTGTGCAAACGAATTTGGCACAGCCTGGGGCAACGCGCGTGGATGCGGCGCCCATGTAAGCACCACTTTCGGGCGCTCCTTGGTCTTGTGCTCTTCGATTGTGATAAGATCGGCAAACGCCTGCAACGGATGACCCGTAGCAGCCTCCATCGAGAAAACAGGACGGCCTGAATATTTTATGAACTGATTGAGTATCTTCTCATTATAATCGTCATGCTTGCTCTCGAAACGGGCAAAACTACGCACTCCTATTATATCGCAATAGCATCCCATAACCGGCACAGCTTCAAGAAGGTGCTCCGGGCAGTCGCCATCCATGATCACACCTCGCTCAGTCTCAAGCTTCCATGCACCGTTGTTCACATCAAGCACGATCACGTTCATGCCAAGATTCATGGCTGCCTTCTGTGTGCTCAGACGAGTGCGCAACGACGAATTGAAAAAAATCATCATCAACGTCTTGTTACGACCGAGATGACTATAAGCAAAACGGTCACGCTTAACTTCAAGCGCTTCCTTTACAGCAACGTCAAGGGGGCCGATATCGTCGACCGAAGTAAAATATCTCATAGTTAATACTATTTTCAAGTTTATATTACCACAAATATACGTAGAATATTCGATGAGAAGAATAGCGATAGTCACGCGAAGCATGGCTCGCGGTGGCGAAGCCAATTCTTTGAATCAAATACATGCACAATATTCGATGAGAAGAATAGCGATCACCAGGCCAGCTGCCGCTCATTATGTCTACAAAGCCGATTCCTGAGGCCAAATATATACATTTCCAATGACTGATAACCCTGATTTTAACGAACTATAAGAATAATTCATCTCTACCTTTAGTCTGTAGCATTCTAAAGGTAGAGAGTCTATTTTTGTCTTACAGTGAAAAACCAGATAAACATTCAATTCGGTGCTCGTGTTGCCGAAATGCGTAAACTGCGGGGGATTTCGCAGGAAGAACTTGCATTCCGGTGCGGCGTGCACAGAACCTACATAGGATCAATCGAAAGAGGCGAGAAATCCCCCACCTTAAACACAATCCAGAAAATCGCTGCCGGACTAAACACCGACATAAAATCTCTTTTTGACTGATGACACCTTACATTGATAAAATCACAATCAGTGGGAACAATATCGATCTTATAAAGGAATTTCTTGCAGAGATCGTTATAATGCCCAAAGATCTTCTAAGAAAATGGGCATTAATCACTAAACAGACTCCTGCTATCAAACTGGGATATATCGGGCAACACCTCGCATCATTAATTACCGGCGTACCTGGTACAGGCACAGGCGCAAGAGGCGATGATCTCGCCGACGGTTCAGAAGTGAAATCCTGCAATAAAATTGATCAAGCCGACAAGTGTAAAGACTGCGGGACACGTGTAATGCGCATCGAGGACATCTGTTCAAGCTGTGGCAGCACCAATATCGAACGCAAGGACGACAGTAAATGGCTGTTCACCATTCGCGAGGAGCATGAACTAAACCAATATCTCAACATGGATCGTGTCGTGTTGATATTGATGGATTATCCAGGTTTCAATGAAAATAATTTCAAAGATATACGTATCAGTTGCTTTGAAATATATCCAAAAGAAAATCGCATGTCGGTTTTCTGCGATTTAATCAGAAACCATTATTATAACATATATCTCCCAAAAGCTCAGGCAGGCCAGAAAACCAATCCCATGAATCTCCATCCTTTTGGGTTTCAGTTCTACAAATGCAATCCGGTCAAAATTTTTTCATGTATTATAAAAAACATTGATACCGAACCTGAGATCATTATTGATGAAAATGACTATGTATCGCCAGAGAGTCCGCGTAGCTCATCAATACCTTCACTTATGATGCCATCGCGGCTGCTTAAAAAGAATGAATGGGAGATTCTTCTCGCGACAGCCGATTATGACTCTGAGATTTCTCCTTTAATGACTGAATCCATTGATATCAGTCAATTCAAAAAACTCAGCAATACCGAGAAATCAAGAATTCTACCGGAATTGGATGAAAATTTACGATCTTATATTCCGTTGCGTGAGATCATATCGATCCGACAGCAGAGTCACTATCAGCGACATTAAAAAGTACCGACCTAAGACCATCGATACGCCGTACGGCAATTTCATAGTATTTTTTTTCAATTTCAAATCCTAAAAAATCCCTCTCAAGCTGAACTGCGGCAACAGCTGTAGATCCACTTCCCACAAACGGATCAAACACAATATCACCCTTATTACTGCTCGCGTATATCAAGCGCTTTATAAGTTTTATCGGCTTTTGTGTCGGATGATACCGTTTTTCTTCATAAAAATCTATATCCCTCCACACATCGGTAAATCCCATCTGTGCGTTAAACGTCTGTGCTATTTTTTCGTATGGCAGATCAAAATGAAGGATCTCCGATAACCTTCCCCATAATTCTTTTGTCGGAAACTGCTCACACACATTGTTTCCGGTATATATACTCCACATCCCCCCTCCGTTGGACTTAACCCCCAGAGCCTCATTTATCTGCTTTGCTGTCAGCCCGATCGCCTTTTGCCGTTCTTTTAGAAATGACTTGACAAATTTTTTATTATCCTTTACTATAAACAAAATGCTCTCGGTAACATTAGGAAACATTTTATATTTACGGGTTGCTCTACCGCTCACTGATCTCATTCCCTTGTCAACAATGATCTGTTGGCGCAACTCAAGACCAAGATCGTCAAAATACGGGATCAACAGTGCAAGATTACGGAAATATCCGAAACAATAGAAACTGCCTCCTTTTCTTAAAATTCGAGCCACTTCCTTTATCCACTGTAATGACCAATTCACATAATCGTTTTCAGTGCGCCACTGATAATCCCATTTTTCACCGACAACTTTCCAATAAGGCGGGTCTGCCACTACCAAATCTATACTTTCATCCGACAATTTGCGCATAGACTCGATGCTCTCTGCGTTATAAATATTATTTACCAAAAACTGTGTTCCCATAATTAATTCAAACGCATATAATGGTTACCAGCGGCCTGAGGCTCCTCCGCCGCCGGTCATACCGCCACCAAAACTGCCGCCGCCGAATCCTCCACCACCAAATCCCCCACCGCGGCCGCCAATGCCGCCGATCACCACAACCGGGCGCTGTCTGCGCGGAAGCCGATACCGCTTATGCGTCTGATTTCCGCAGTTTTCACAATGATAAGTGCGCACACCCTCACCTTCCACGCTGTATGTTGCAGGGCGCACTATGTTATCGCTGACAAGACGGGCTGCCTTTGCTCCACAATGAGAGCACTCCACATATTGTGACGACGGATTTGGATAAGATCTCACCATACCATAGTGACATGCAGGACAAAGCCATACGTCATGCAGAACCGAATTCAGCCGGGTTTCGGTAGCCTGGTCAGGAGTAAGCCATCGGGCGATCTCTGCGGGGTCGGTCACCCTCCGCATGCGCGTCGAACAGCGTGGACATTTCGATGCCTTATTGCGCAGACGCTTCATCTGCCACAGAAGCAACAGAAACGCAGGAAGCGGTAGAAATAAAAACAAGACACTCACCACTGCTGTCGTGAGCCGCAATTTGCTCAGCCGATTGTATTTTTCCTGAACATCGCATTTCAGAAGCGATATATAGACTACAATGAACATGAACAACGCGCCTACCGCCACACAAAGGCCTATATACATGCTCCACATCTCTTCTCCGTCACTGTCTCCACGACGGGCGGAAGCATCATTGCCATAAACCGACATAAGCTCTTCACGGGCCACAGGATCAGTGATTATATTGTCGAGGACTCCAAGTGCGGCAATCACACCTCCGTCATAGTCACCCTCTCTGAATTTGGGAAACAGATCACGGCGCAATATTTTTCCTCCTGTAATATCCGGCACGACTCCCTCCATGCCGTAGCCGGTGCGTATCACAGCCGCGCGCTGGTTCACCGCCACAAACAATAGCAAACCATTGTCCTTGTCTTTCTTGCCTATCCCCCATTTCTCATAAAGAGCGGTAGCTAATGCATCAGGATCGGTATCCTCTCCTATATCCTCGACAACCACAGCCACAACTTCTGCCGAACTCTTACTCCATATATAGCTCATGATAGAGTCAGCCATCTGCTGGGCCGCAGGAGAAATTATCCCGTCGGGATTCGACAGAAATCGTGTACGGTCGGCAACATGCACGTTGGGTATATCGTCGATCCCGCGCACACCAGCCATAGTGGTAGCCGCAACCGACACCAGAACCACAATAAACGCTAAAAATCTTTGTTTCATCAGTTTTTAAGCAAAAGACAGGCATCACCGTAACTCAGAAACCTGTAGCCGGGATCGGCAAGAGCATGATCATAGAGTCGGCGCCACTCACAGCCGTCACCGCCCGCCTGAGCGATAAACGCCGACACAAGCAGCAGCAATGTCGATTTAGGCTGATGGAAGTTGGTCACCATGCCGTCGACAATGTTATAACGATAGCCCGGAGCAATGATCAGACGAGTATCGGCGACCAATGTATCTCCTTCCATATTATTCAACACTGCCTCAAGAGCCTCATGCGGTGCAAGCTGTGGGTGATCCTGATCATACGGCCACCACTGCGGCACCTCGCCCTCCCAGCGTCCGGCTGCCATGAGCGAGCCTATATGATAAAGACTCTCAAGAGTGCGCACCGATGTGGTACCGACGGCTATCACCGGACGTCTGCCGGCCCCAGGCTTTGTCCATTCCGCCAGTTCCTCTACAAGTCGGCGCCCGACAGCAATAAACTCTGCGTGCATCGGATGGTGGCCAATGTCATCACTCTTAACTGGCTGAAATGTACCTGCACCCACATGCAGTGTCACTTCGCGACGCTGCACACCGCAGCGGTCTATTTCCTCAAGAAGCCCTGAAGTGAAATGCAGTCCAGCTGTAGGAGCCGCCACTGATCCTTCTATACGCGAAAACACCGTCTGATAGTCACGGTTATCCGATTCCTCGCTGCTTCTGTTCAGATATGGCGGAATAGGTATTTCTCCTGCGGCGCTGATAATGTCGGAAAACGTCAGCGACGCATTGTCCCATTCAAAAACGACAACAGTTGGCGAAGCCATAGTGTCGCGGCGCGCCGTAAGCACAACCGTCTCTCCGTTTATGACAAGGTGACGTGTCAGGTCAAGACCAGGCTTCCATTTTTTTGAATTTCCCACCAGACAGGTCCATGAACAGATGTGTGTCGACTCAAAGTTCCGGGCATAATCGGCCGGAGTGACAGGTTCAAGGCAAAACACCTCGATGAGAGCACCTTCGTCGGTCTCACCCTTGCGAAAACGCAACCGGGCATTGATCACACGTGTGTTATTGTAGACAAGCACGCTATCCGCAGGCAACAGGTCTGGCAGCTCACAGAAAACCCGATCCGATATACCGGAACCGGCACACCAGTGCAACAGCCGGCACTTGTCACGGTCTTCAAACGGATGAAGGGCAATTCGGTCATCTGTCAGAGGATAATCATAGTCCTCGATTCTTATATTTCTGACATCGTCGGTCATATCGGATTCTTGATAAAATCAATTTCATCGGCAAGCTGATGTGCAACCATGCGCGTCATGGCTTCGCCACGCACCTCTTCGTCACGTGCCATCCGCTCCCATCCATCAAGTCTGGCATCAGGACGACGAACCAGATTCAATGCCAGACGCAAGGACGTATAGCGTGCGGACACATCCCCCTCTGCAAGCAGTTCAACCATTTCCGAAGCATAAGGCAGTCTACACAACAGCCTGTGACAAAGCACATCTGTCACCTCTGCCACAGGAGCATCTGCACACCATTGAAGCGCCTCCGCCTTCTCAATAGCATCTTCAGGCATTATCATCGGTGCCAGCAGCATTGAACAACGGGTTGTCTTATTATCCCAGAGTCGGCGCGCGAGCTCGGCATTTTTGCCTGTAGCATTGGCCACATCAGTTATCTGAGGCAGTGTAAGACCGAAGATAATGCGGAACGGACTGCCCGCTTTGCGCAGCACGTCGGCGACAATGCCGTTGCGCATCGCAAAGAAATGGCGCTTGATCTGTTGCATGTCATTGAATCGCTCCATGATTTAATGCCTTTTGTTATGCTAAAAATCTTGCCGGCAACTCTCGCGAAGAGATAATTGCCGACAAGAATTATGTTTTGTGTCTCGGATCTATTGATCAGATAGCGTCATCCTCAACCGTCTCGAGAGACTCGGCGGCAGGAGCGGGAGTGTCGCTGGTAGCTGCTTCAAGCTTCTTCATTATCGAGAAGATAAAGAGTGCCGACAACAGACAGAGAGCGATAAGTATCGACCAGATAGTCCATACCGGTATCTTGCCCCAAAGAATCATCGGGATCGACACAAGATAGTTGCCGACAGCAGTAGCAGCAAACCATCCGCCCATCATAGCGCCTTTGAGTTTCGGAGGAGCCACTTTGGATACAAACGATATACCCATCGGTGAGAGCAGAAGCTCGGCGAATGTGAGGAGCAGATAAGTCGAGATAAGCCAGTTAGGCGACATCGAGCCGTTTGTGCCGACAAGCGTGAGCGAGCCCATCACCATCACGCAATAAGCGATACCGGCCATCACCATACCGTAGCCTATCTTGCGGGGAGCGCTCGGCTCTTTACCCTTCTTGGCAAGCCAACCGAAGAGCGCAAGAGAAAATGGAGTAAGAGCCACCACATAGAACGGATTGAACTGCTGATATGCGGCAGGATCGATATCGGTAATCTCCGAAGGAATAACATTAATTACGAGATAGGCGACAACACCGGCACACACAGCAAGAACCACACCGCTGATCGTGCGGGCCTTGGCAGTCGTGCTCTGAAACACACTGAACAGAGCGTATACTCCGATCCAGATCGCCGTCAAGGCTCCGATATTAAATCCTATGCGGGTCCAGCTTGACGAGAAGTTTGCCGTACAGCTTTTTGCAAACTCAGTAAGGGTCTGACCGTTCTGATGGAATACCATCCAGAAGAATATAACCACTGCAAAGACAAGCAGAAGGGCCACCACACGGGCTTTTGTCTGCTCAGGGGTCAGTTCGGGCTGCTTGTCAGCTACTGCCGCCGTTGTTTTGGCAGCTTTGGTATCCGGCTTCTTGTCCTTGATGATATGGGCATATGTCCGGCGTCCAAGGAAATAGATAAGGAAGCTGATGATAAGCGATCCGCATGCGAGAGCGAATGCATAGCTGCAGCCCGTAGAGAATGCTGTGATATAGTCAGTGGCAAACTGTGTGAGCGATGCCCCGGCCTGGCCGCACGCAGCGGCGAAATCCGAGAGGTAACCCGACAGGAACGCAGCCACATCTCCACCTTGTGCCATGCCTTTCTCGACTGCGAAATCAGTCATAGCTTTAAGCTGGTCGGTACCCGCTGCCGGCATGTTGGCAAAATTATTTGTATCAAGACACCAGTTGCTCACTGTTGCAGCCATCGGGTCAGACGTAAGGAAACCTCCACTCTTGAGAGCCATGTTCTTAAGAGCGATAGCAGCTCCGGGAGCGTACATCGAGCCGAGATTGATAGCCATGTAGAACAACGAGAATGCCGTGTCGCGCTTGGATGCATAGCGTTGCTCGTTGTAAAGGTCACCTACCATCACCTGCAGATTGCCTTTGAACAATCCTGTACCCACAGAGATAAGAAGCAGGGCGGCAAAAAGCACCATCATCGACACATTGGAGCGGACAGGAGTGGGAGCCGACATGAGAGCGTAGCCGATAAACATAACGGCGATACCACTCACCACGCATTTCGAGAAGCTCCATTTATCTGCAAGCCAGCCACCGATAAGCGGCATAAAATATACCAACGCGAGGAAAATCGAGAAAATCTGACCGGTCCAGGTAGCGTCAAATCCAAACTTTGCCTGGAGGTAGAACAGGAAAATTGCGAGCATCGTGTAGTAGCCGAAGCGTTCGCCAGTATTGGCAAGCGCAAGCACATAGAGACCCGACGGTTGATTCTTGAACATCTGTTGTAGTGTGAAATTTATTTATGGTATTATTTATTGCTTGTTTTTGGAAGTCTGAAGCTCCTTGAATGCGAGAGCATATAGCCGCATTTGTTTCAGCAACGCCAGCAAACCGTTGCTGCGTGTAGGCGACAGATGCTCCTGAAGCCCTATATCATTTACAAAATGCAGATCACTTTCAAGTATTTCATCAGGGGTATGATCCGAAAGCACTTTCACAAGCATCGATATTATCCCCTTCACAATGATAGCGTCCGAGTCAGCCGTATATATGACTTTACCCTCATCGCTTAGCTCGGCATTGAGCCATGCACGGCTCTGACAACCCTCGATCAGATGCTCGGGAGTACGGTACTTCTCATCAATAGGAGGTAGTGAGTTCCCCATGTCGATGATCATCGCATATCGGTCCATCCAGTCTTCTATATCGACAAACTCATCGACAAGTTCCTGTTGTGCCTGGTCTATTGTCATTTTTATTCAGTTGTTAGTTCTGTTTTAATCCTGCGACAACACTCGTGCCACTGTTTCGCCCACAGCCTTTAGCGTTTCCCTGTCTATTGCACCGATACCGTCGGCATGAGTATGCCACGTAGGATTGAATGTACCGGTTTCCGAATTGGCGCACTCAATGATATTGACAGCAGGAATTCCCGCCTTGAGAAGATAGACATGATCGTCTGTAACAGGCGATCCGGCGTCATTGACAAAACGGTTGCCATGTCCGGCCTGCGCAGCGGCGCTCCACACCTTGTCTACTATTTTCGGAGCAAGACGACCGGAGAAATATTCACGATGGAATTTAGCATCATACCCGCCCACCATGTCAAGCAATATGGCATAGTCCGGCTTATATACACGACCGTTAAACTCCGGAAGATTTTTGAGCCAGTATTGGGTGCCGAGACACCATGTGTCCTCGCTATCCTCACTCCACACCGACGCATGCTCCGGTGTACCGTAATCCTCGGCATCTACAAACAGTATATCCACACCCTTGTCAAGGCCTGAATCCGACAGACCGCGTGCAAGTTCAAGCAACACAGCCACTCCACTACCTCCGTCATTGGCACCCGGGATCGGCTTGTCGCGTTTTGCGGCATCGCTTTCGCGGTCAGCCCAAGGCCGACTGTCCCAATGAGCAAGCAGCAATACACGTTTTTCAGCATCAGGATTCCAACGACCCATTATATTGGCGATCGGAAGCCTGTCGCCATTCCAGGCTGTCACTTCCCCTCGTTGCACAAGCACAGTATCGGCTCCGCGGGAAGCAAGCTCCGCAGCAAGCCAGTCGCCGCAACGGTCGTGCGACGGCGTGCCGGGCACACGATATCCGAAGTCAAGCTGCCGTTCTATCAGACGGTATGCACTGTCAGCATCGAAAGGAAGCGTTTTTACAGTAGGCTGTGCCGTCTCGGCAGCCGGCGGGACAACCACGACAACATTGCCAGACCTGCTTCCGCATCCGCAGAACGCGCATGCAATGATAGCCATAATGGCTATAGATTTTATTTTCACGATAAGATTCATGACGGTGCTAAATTACAAAAAAATCCCGTCTGCTCAAACAATCGACCCCGCAAAGTAGGGCTACGCCGAAATTCATTGTATTATGGCTGAATGCTGCTTCAAAATAAACTCCGGGCGTACTGTCGCACACCTCTACGTCGGTTTGGACAGGCCTTTAATTTTGGCATGACATTGATTTGCAGTGTACGTGCAACAGCGCCAGGAATAGATAGCGGTGGATGCGCACACACGTGAGCAGCTGCATAGCGTAACATATGTAACACCGCGCTCGTTTTACTCGCACGGTGTAAATACGTGTAGCAATATAGAGCTGCGGAGCTGCGAGACAAAACCACTTACACGTGCGAGTGACACCCGTTTCACGATAACGGCACAGCCCGTCATACAACTCAAATGATTCATTATTATTGTTGCCATGTTCTCTTTGTTCCCACCAGCACCATTGAGAGTTCTTATCACATGCACATACACATTTACCATTTCATAGTGGCCTGATAGATTAAACGCAGCTCTTGACAAGGGAACAGTAGTATAAGCATCTGGATAGATCGGTGGGTTGGAGTCAATAATATATTCGTCGCCAGATCTTGAATCAGGCACAAATGAAATATTATATGTGAAATGGAGAACAAAATCATCATCCCCTTCCTCTTTTCTTATAGAGTGATGCCCTACCGTAATAGACACTGTGGAGCCTGTCATACTCGATATCTCGGTTCCATCAAGAGTAACAGTAGATGATGTTTCTGCTTTAAGAACTGTTATCCTCTCTGTCAGTTTTCACCCCACATTGGAATCAATGTGTCATTGACAAGCTTGTCCGATTCTTTTGCAATTTCCAGCAGATAACCGGTGGAATCGCTATTATAGGTGAGTTTGCCTACGAGTGTATACGTTGGGAACCATTGAGGCTCATCTGTGCAGTCAATGATGTCCTCTGAATCGCTGCATGAGGCGAAGCCGATCAGCATGGAGGTGAAAAGCGCGGTCAGAAACAGAAGTTTTTTCATAATATTGATTGCTGGTGTTTATAATCTGTACTTGATTCTGTCCGACCGCAAACTCCCTTTACTGCCGGACGGACTCAAGCCAATCCCAAAATATTCATTAGAAACAATATCTCCGGCAACACCTGAGAAAGAAGCAGGGATTACCAGATGAGTCAAGAACCACATGAACAAAAACGTTAATCATTTCATACCTTCCATACTTTTGAAATGCGGCACAAGACTTAGGGTAAACCATGACGGCGGAGGAGTTCAAACTATGGGGTTATAAACCTGCTCCTGTCATTAGCTTCTATAGAGGCAATACTTTTAACCCCGATTGAATCTTGGAAAGAATCAGTTATTTCCATACTCACATAACCGATATATTTTTCTATATCGATAGAATTATCCTGTAAGGATCCAATTGAAATAGGGAAGACAGAATCCTTTAGTTCTTTTAAAAGGTGCTCATTTTCACTATCCGTTGCTCTAAAGAAATAGACTCCGTCTGTCTTGAACAACTCTCCTGTTACATCACTATAAAAGACAGGAATACCTACATTGCTATAAACCTCATCATCGGAGCATGCAGCGAAGCCGATCAGCATGGATGTGAACAGTGCGGTCAGAAACAATACTTTTTTCATAGAATAGTTATTCAACGTGTTTATTACTTTTTCTTCGATATAGTCTTTATCGATAGTACCTGGTCGTGAACCAGATTTATCAAGCACAATATGGACAAAAACATTAATTACTTCATATCTACCGCTTAAGTCAAATGCTGCACAAGAAATCGGTTTGAAAACCAAGCAGGAGGAGGACTATCAAACTCTGGCGTTTAATCAATAGAACGAGAGTCATCCTCGGAGATTATTGAACTAACATACAATGTGTTGCCATTTGAAAACGTTGTTGCAACTTTTAGCCAAACATCTCCAATGTTGGATTTAAGAATATCATGTAGGATTTTTTCAGGTGGAAAAATCGCATATGTTTTGTCTCCTAATTTTTTAAGCATCTCCGGATCTTTACTCTCTTTTGCAGAGAAATAGAAAATACTTTCCGCTGCATCATATGATAACGTGCCGAATACATCTGTATAATATACAGGTTCACCTACAAGTCCTTCTGTCCATTCTTCCTCAAACGGTTCGTTGTCGGAGCATGCGGCGAAGCCGATCAGCAGAGAGGTGAACAGTGCGGTCAGAAACAATACTTTTTTCATAGAAATGCGTGTTTGCTGGTTTATAAACTGAATGTGATTTTGTCCGACCGTAAACTCCCTCTACTGCCGGACGGACTCAAGCCAATCCCAAAATATTCATAAGAAAATGTGTTTTAGCAATTTCCGCATAATATACTACTTAATTTCACAAAAGCAAAATTATTTTAAATAAATCCTATAAAATATTTAACCCATTGTAGCAAAATGATGCGTCAAAATAAAATCCGGGCGCACTGTCGCACGCCCACAAAACCCGGTATGCCGGATGTTCTCCGTGCGCATACGACGCGGGCCGCGCCACACGATAGCGGCACAGCCCGTCGTACAATTTTACCGGGAAATTACTCCTCTGCTGCAGCCACTTCAGCGGCCTCGGCCTCTTTGGACTGGATATTCGGAAGCTCCAGACCATAATGATGCTTCTTGTCCATCGCAAGCAACACAAACGCGAAAATTAGAGCGAGCACGCCAAATCCGGCAAAGATCACCATCGGTATTGTGTAGTCATACGGCACGAATACATTGGGTTCCTCGACTCCCATAGCCTTTTGAGCCTGTATATCCTCCAGCGCTTTTATTACAGCAGGATTGGTGGCATTGACCTTGTCGAGTACAAAACCTATAAGCATCGGCACAAGACACAGACCGATATTCTGAACCCAGAAGATCAGGCAGTAGGCACTGCCGAGCACACGCTCATCGATAATCTTCGGCACAGAGGGCCAAAGAGCGGCAGGAACAAGAGCAAACGAAATACCAAGCACTACAATAGTCACATAGGCAAGAACCTCACTGTGAGTCGCCGGCAAAAGAAATGCAAATACCAGATGACAGCATATCAACAGCAGGGCTCCCCAGATAAGCATTGTCGCGCCACGTCCTTTGCGGTCAAGAAAATTGCCGAGAAACACTGTGATCACAGCAGCCCCGATCGGAAACCAACGGAAAATATTTGAGGCCTGAGCCGGCGATATTCCTTCAAGATTACACTGAAGCATCTCTGCGCCATAAGCCTGAAACGGGAAAATTGCTGAATAATAAAGCACACAGAGCAATGCCACAATCCAAAATACCCGGCTTGAGAATATCTTGGCGACATCCGAGAATTTAAATTCCTCCTCGCTCTGCTCCTCGCTGCCATCTCCGCCAAGCTGCCGGTCGAGCTTCGTATCCATCACGCAGAACACGCAGTAATTGATAAGTCCTATAAGAAGAAGCACCGTACAGAAAGCAACCGGAACCACCGCCGATCCGAAACTTTCGGCAATCCATGGTGAAATCGAGAATACAGCAAAAACTCCTATGCGGGCCAATGCCATCTCAAGCCCCATCGCAAGAGCCATTTCCTTTCCCTTAAACCACTTTGCTATCGCTTTCGACACTGTTGTGCCGGCCATTTCACAACCTACACCAAAGATCATGAAACCGAGCGAAGCCATCTTTGCACTTGCAGGCATAGACACCCACCAGGAATTCAGCCAATGTTCCAGACCTGTACCCTTAAACCATGTGCTTAAACCGTAAAGTTTTATGCACGCTCCAACAAACATCAGTGAAGCCGAGAGAACGCCGGTAAAACGCACACCCATTTTATCAAGGATAAAACCGGCTACGATCAGAAATCCACAGACGTTGATAATGTACTCCGAAGCCCTATAGGTACCGTAGCTCGCGGAATTCCAGCCAAATTGTGGTTCAAGAAGGCTCTTGATCGGAGCCAGCGCATCGACAAACATATAGGCGAAAAACATCATTGACGCTATAAGCGCCAACGCAGTCCAGCGCGCCCATGTCTTGTCATTGAGATATTGCTGCAGTTGCTTTGTCATATTGTGATGAATAATTGATTTACATACTTGCGAGCACAAAGCTAACCAATATTTTTGTATTTTTATGGCGTTTTTGGCCACATTTAAAACTAAAACACCCTCAGAAAATGCCCATCATTTCAAGGCAGCCGTTTACACTCGACCGCGTTGTCAGGCTTGTACTGTCAGTCGGAGGATTCGCATTCGCCATCTGGCTCATATATCGGCTGCGGTCTGCCCTGCTTCCGTTTGGAGTCGCTTGTCTCATCGCCTACATGATGGAACCTTTCGTGCGGTTCAACCGGCAGCTGCTTCATCTGCGCAGTCGCGTGGTTCCCATAATTGTCACATTGTTTGAGACTCTTGTCTTTTTCCTGATCCTCTGCTACTTCTGTATCCCGTCGATCATCGAAGAACTACACGTAATGGCTTCTTTATTGCAACGTTATGCCGAATCTTCTAACGAAACAATACCATTTCTCCCTCCCGAAATACACGATGCACTCCACAAAAGCATCGACATAAAGCAGATATCGCAATGGCTCACCGACCAGAATCTGCAGGGCATCTTCAATAACATCTTCAATGTCGTCACCTCCGGTGTAGGATTTGTTTTTGAGTTTCTAAGTTGGGCCATAGTTTTTCTCTATGTAGCATTCATTCTTCTCGACTACGAGCGACTCATGCGCGGATTCCGCGACCTCATACCGCCCAAGTACCGCCCACAAGTTCAGAAAATCTCATCCGACATAAAAGACAGCATGAACCATTACTTCCGCGGACAGGCCCTAATAGCCGCGATTGTAGCCGCCATCTACAGCGTCGGGTTTCTATTGGTAGGGCTGCCGCTTGCCGTAATCATGGGTCTCTTCATCGGAGTGCTTTTCATGGTACCCTATCTGCAATTTGTTTCAATCATACCGGTAACACTGTTATGCATCGTCGTTTCCATTGACTCATCCGTCGATTTCTGGACAATCTGGTGGGAATGCATAGCAGTCTATGCCGTAGTTCAGATTGTGGCCGATGTAATCCTCACTCCAAAGATCATGGGAAAAGCCATGGGATTGAATCCGGCAATCATACTTCTGTCACTGTCCATATGGGGATCTTTGCTTGGAATACTCGGAATGCTCATCGCATTGCCACTTACCACATTGCTCATATCATACTATGACACCTATATCATACGGCCCGCGGTCGCTCGCGAAGGTGCCGAAGCCCGCGAGGGCGAGAAACTGATTGACGAGGTAACTCACTTCAAATAAATGCAATACGTATTACAACACCCAAGTTTACATATCTATAACAAATTATTCACTTATTTTAAGCACCGTCACTTCACCTTTCAGAAAAAAATGTCGATATTTGCGACACTTCCATAATGCTAAGTATAAACTGATTCATTGAATTAAATTCAAAAAGATGAGATTCTCTTTAAAACCGATATTAGCCGCACTTGTAATCGGAGTCACAATGGCCGCCTGCAACTTCGGCAATACACCAAGCAAATCTACAAACGCTATCGCGTATCAGTCAACCGATCTTCTCATGCGTCTTGACGCAAACGGAACGATATCAACCCCCGAGCCTCCGAAGATCCAGGCTATTCTTACGACCGATAACGACAAATCAACCCTAAAACTCAATTTCTCGGAACTGCGCCTCAACTCAGGCACAATCTCGTTTGCCACACCGGAGCTCCCGATCACTTTCACAGAGACCGGAATGGAGGCTCGTCAAATCATTATTCCGATTAGCGGCTCAACGACAACAATCGACAACTTCCTTTTCCAGGTCAACGGAAACTGGATGACCATTTCGATGGAAATCAACAATGAAAATGTCAGAATCTGCTCGTCATGGGTATGGTCATCCAACCAGCTCTACAACGCAGGCTACATTATCAACGACCTGAAGAGCAACCTCGTGCTTTTGGGAGGTACAACCAACGTAATTAATCCCGCTACCGGTCAAAACACAGAAAACAAGAATGCCGAATACGGAATCTACTTCGATGCAAAGACAAAGACTGCCGGCATATATTCTTTCTTCACTTCTCTTGACGGAAACAATAGCGCGACAAAAACCTACCTGATTCCCAACGTGCCCTACACACTGGAAGCAAATGGCATAAAGTTTAAGTCCAACGGCCCGATAATACCGAAAGATGTCACAAAATACGAGTCAAAAGACGCGCCTGAAATGACAGTCTCATCTATCGAAGCCTATATACCCTATACAGGTCTCAAGAGCAACATCTCATTCGTAATGTCATCTGACAACATTACGGTAAGTTGCAATGAGCTCTCAATGGTTCAGCAAATTACGATGCACTGATTTCTGGCAACGCGCCATTGATATAAACGCAATTCACATTGGCGGCGCAGAATACTTCTGCGCCGCTTTCCTGTCTTAAATATGACACGTATTCTGTTAACTTTCTTTCTTGTATCGATTTCCCTGACACTGACAGCAGCAGAGTTGCCAAAACGGGAAATGAGAGCCGCATGGATACAGACCGTCTTTCAGGACCACTATTCCCGTCGCACTCCACAGCAAAACCGCGAATGGCTTGCCGAACAGCTCGACATAATGGCTCAGGCTGGCATAAACGCTGTAATCTTTCAGGTGAGGCCGCAAGCCGACGCTTTCTACAGATCATCGCTCGAACCCTGGAGCCGATGGCTCACGGGGGCATCCCTGAAAGACCCCGGTTGGGATCCACTTCAGTTCATGGTCGAACAGTGTCACGCACGATCAATGGAACTGCACGCATGGATCAACCCTTATCGTATAACATCCTCTCGAAAACAGACTGTCCCGGCATCCCACATAGCCCGAAAGCACCCCGAACGCACTATACGTTACAACGGCAATCTGTATTTCAATCCGGCACTACCCGAGAACAGGGAATGGATATGCCGTGTTGTCGATGACATTGTATCTCGCTACGACATCGATGCGATCCATTTCGACGACTACTTCTACCCCTACCCTGCCGGGAAACTGAAATTCAACGACTCAGCCTCATTTGCCAGGTACGGAAAAGGACTCAAGCTGGACGACTGGCGGCGTGCCAATGTAGACTCACTTATCTGCGATGTAGCCGCGACTATAAGAGATCGCAAGCCATGGGTCAGATTCGGAGTAAGCCCGTTCGGGATATGGCGCAATCAGTCGTCGCACCCCGACGGCAGTCCCACCAACGGACTTCAGAACTACGACGACCTCTATGCCGACGTACTACTGTGGGCCCGCGAAGGGTGGATCGACTATCAGGCGCCACAGCTCTATTGGCCGCTCGTCCACGACCGCGCGCCGGCACGTGAGCTTGCCGAATGGTGGAGTAGCCACGCCTACGGCCGATATATATTTATCGGTCAAGATATTGAAAAATGCATGGACTACGACGAATTATCCGAAAAAATAGATCTAACACGACAGCTTGAAGGCGTACACGGAAATTGCTGGTGGTATGCTTCGGCTCTGACCTCCGACTATAAAGGTGCACATACTTCACTGGCCGACCTAAACATCAACCCGGCGTTACCCCCTGACTATCCATGGCTTGCAGAAAACAGTCCGCTCCCCGAATCGCCCGACATGCTTCACATATCCGGACGGCAATTGCGCTGGCACGCTCCAGCCTCTGGCTCCAGGGAAACCATATCCGACCCTGTAGCCTACGTCGTCTATCGTCTTGACTCATCAGGCACAACTGCCGGCATCGACAATCCGGCCAATATCGAAGCGATAATACACGGTGAAAACAACTGGGACATTCCAGAAGACTATCCCGCCGGCACTTGGTTCACCGTCACCGCACTCGATCGTGTAAATCGCGAGTCGGATCCTGCTGTTCCTGTCAAAATCTGACAAACATCCACATTTGTGATGGAATCCTTATCTGTGATAATTCCGGTCTACAATGCAGCGCCATGGATCGAAGCATGCATCAGATCAGTTGTTTCACAGGTATGTGATTGCACACTGGAAATAATAATTGTCGATGACGGAAGCACCGACAACACTCCAGATATCATCTCCCGATTTAAAAATATCGCCCGCGTCATCACACTACAGCACAGCGGGCAAGCCTACGCACGAAACACCGCTATCAAACATTCATCGGGCAAATGTCTAATGTTTGTTGATGCCGATGACATGCTGTCGCCTGGAGCTATCGACACACTCGCCAAGGTCATGAACGCCACAGGCGCCACAATCGCCTGCGCCCCGCTCTCACGCCGCCACCACGCCATATCAGGAGAACCTCACACTGAGATATTTGATTCACACACTGCTGTTGAAAAACTTTTATATCAGACGAATCCGGCTCTGAATTCATCACTTGGCGGCAAAATATTCGATAGACGTATCTTCAATGAAATCAGGTTTTGGGATAATCACCTCTATGAAGATCTCGAAATAATGCCCCGCCTGTTTCTTCGCGCGGGTTCAATTGCCGCCACATCCTCTCCTCTTTACTTTTATAGACGCAATCCACTAAGTACACTTTCCGTGTGGTGCGACCGACGCAAGGACATGATCGATGTCGTACAACGCATCATCACATTACCGGAAATCGAAACAGATCCGATCCTATATCGGGCAGCGGCTGATCGATGTTTCAGTGCAGCCTGCAATTGCCTGATAAACATGTGGCGCCACAACGACAATGACACAGCTACAATTGCACGTTGCCGATCCATTCTGAAAAACACACGCCGTTCATCGCTGTTCAATCCGCGGGCGCGGCTTAAGAACCGACTCACAGCCGCAGCTTTATCATTGCTGCCACTTTGACTGCCAAAAGCAAAAAAGAGAGAGTCCAACAAAGGCCTCTCTCTTTTTACGTTTATCACATTATGAATCACTTGATGTCCTTCGGACGCTCAGGATCATTTGAGAACGAATAAGGATATGCATCGGGGGTGGTACCGCGGTCGGTAGCCGGAGCATCAGTCATGGTCATCTTTATGTCAGCGCCATCCATAAGGTCGGAGTGCGTGAGATAGTTCTTACCATATTCCTTGCCGTTAAGCTTCATACTTCCGATATAACGGTTGACATCTGAGTTGCCGGAAGCCTTGATCGAAACCGTGTTTCCATTTTCGAGATTGATGCGGGCCGACTCAAACAACGGAGCACCGAGCACATATTCATTGCTGCCTGGGCAGACGGGATAGAAACCGAGAGCCGAGAAAACATACCATGCCGAAGTCTGGCCATTATCCTCGTCACCGCAATAACCGTCGGGATTGGCATTGTACATGCGGTTCATTGTCTCACGCACCCAGTACTGGCTCTTCCAGGGCTCTCCCGAGTAGTTGTAAAGATAAATCATGTGCTGAATGGGCTGATTGCCATGAGCATAGTTACCCATATTCATGATCTGCATCTCGCGTATCTCATGAATAACACCGCCATAGTAGCTGTCATCAAACAACGGTGGAACATTGAACACCGAGTCAAGCATCGCATTGAATGTCTCCTCGCCGCCCATCAGGTCAATAAGCCCCTGCGGATCATGGAATACCGACCATGTGTAGTGCCAGCTGTTGCCCTCAGTGAAAGCGTCACCCCACTTGAGCGGGTTGAACGGCGCCTGGAAGTTTCCGTCGAGATTCTTGCCACGCATCAGCTTGGTCTCCGGATCAAAGAGTTTTTCATAGTTATAGGCGTTCTTCGCAAAAGGACGTATCTCCTCGTCGCTCTTGCCAAGCATCTTGCCCAGGCGGTAGATACACCAGTCATCATAAGCGTATTCAAGTGTGCGGGCGGCACTCTCGTTGATCTTCACGTCGTAGGGTACATAACCTATGCTGTCGTAGTACTCAAAACCGCGACGGCCTGTAGAGCTTACGCGGGGATGCACACTGTGGGCACCGCTCACGACTGCTTCCCAGATAGTCTCGAGATCATGCTTGTCCACTCCTTTCAGAACTGCGTCAGCCACTACCGAAGCCGAGTTGTTGCCTACCATACATCCTCGGTGGCCGGGCGAAGCCCATTCAGGCAGGAAGCCGCTCTCCTTGTAAGTGTTGGCAAGACCTTCCTGCATCTTCTGGTTCTCCGACGGATAAACGAGATTAAGAAGCGGGAAGAGACAGCGGAATGTATCCCAGAAACCGGTATCGGTATACATATATCCTGGAAGAACCTCGCCATTGTAAGGGCTGTAATGCAATATATCGCCGTTGGCGTCAACCTCCCAGAACGAACGTGGGAAAAGCACCGAGCGATAAAGACATGAATAGAACGTGCGCAGACGGTCAACATCTGTGTCATCGACCTCTATACGACCGAGAGTCTCGTTCCACTCATCGCGGCCATCCTCTTTTACCTGATCGAAACTGCGGTCACCGAGTTCCTGGAGATTGATAAGAGCCTGTTCGGGACTGATAAACGACGATGCCACACGTGCTGTGACCTGATCACCGCGTTTTGTCGACGGGAAACCTACGATAGCACCGGCATGGTCGGTAGTAATATCCAGTTTGGTTGTGTCGATTGTTCCGTTTTCTGCAATTGCAGTATAAGTGAACGGAGCGTCGAACTCAACGACAAAATAGTTGCGGAAATTTTCGGGGACACCACCGCTGTTGCGGGTAGTGTATCCGGTGATACGACGCTTCTCTGGATCTACCGTGATCGACGAACCGCGGTTGAATGCGTCAACAACGACATAGGCGCTGTCAGTTTCAGGGAAAGTGAAACGGAACATGGCTGCGCGTGATGTCGGGGTGATCTCTGTCACGACATCATGCTCTGCAAGATAAACACGGTAATAGTACGGGGTTGAAGTCTCAGCCTTGTGAGAAAACCAGCTTGCACGCTCGTTCTCGTCAAAAACCGGCGTACCGGTCTCTGGCATGATCGAGAACTGGCCGTAATCATTGATCCAAGGTGAGGGCTGGTGGGTCTGCTTGAAACCACGGATCTTATTTGCATCGTAGGTATACGCCCAACCGTCGCCCATACGTCCGGTCTGAGGGGTCCAGAAGTTCATTCCCCACGGCATAGCTATCGCCGGATAGGTATTGCCGGTAGAAAGCGCGAAGCTGGAGTGAGATCCGACGAGCGGATTCACATAGTCTACCGGAGAGAGATCGCTCTTGGCGGCCTTCTCTGCTCCACAGGATGCCACAAGCATAATGGCACCTGCCGCGAGTCCGGCAAAAAGTGTTTTTGTCGATAATGATTGCAATTGCATATAACTGAATTTAAATATACAATGCAAAGTAAATAATTCCTGAAGTATTTTGAGTATTTTTACCACATGAAGATTCATCAAAAACTACTTTTTCTGCTTTTTACGGTTGGGGCAGGCATCTGCACCGCATTCGACGGTACAATGTCGCGACACACCCTATGGTATACACAGCCGGCAGAAGCTTCAGGCGCCGAAGACCCATGGATGGAATACGCTCTGCCTATAGGCAACGGACAATTCGGAGCGATGATCTACGGCGGTATGCCGACCGAACAGATACAGTTCAATGAAAAGACACTCTGGACAGGATCACCGGCACAGCGCGGAGCCTATCAGAATTTCGGTGACATATTCATCGAGGATATTTCCGGTATAAATGTAAGGGAAGACTACCACTCTTCATGCTATTCGCGGTGGCTCGACATAGACAGGGCGGTTGCCGGCATCGATTATTGTAGCCCCACCGACTCCTTGCTCACATTCTCTCGGCGTTACATCGCAAGTAACCCCGATAAAGTATTGGCAGCATGCCTGACTGCTTCGAAGCCCGGACAGATCTCCGTCAAGGTGCGTCTGCGCGACAATGTAGGCGGAGACCAGGCCAAAGTCATCTATTCAGGTGCATCTGCTTCGTTTGAAGGTAGCCTTGACCATATCAGCTACCGTGCTCGGCTCAATATATCCGCATCAGGAGGATCAGTTACGACATCCGACAGTTGCATCATCGTCAACAATGCCAACTCCCTGCTTCTTGTGCTTGCCGGAGCAACCAATTTCGACCAGCATTCCCCCGACTATCTGAGCGATGCCGATGCCATGCGTGACGACGTTGACAGCAGGAGCGCCAATGCAATAGCACGCGGATGGCAACTTTTGTTACAAAGACACCTCAACGACTACATCCCCATCTGCAACCGGATGTCGCTGACTCTCGACGGAGCCGAAAGCACTCTTCCGACCGACCGCCTTGTCGACCGTTACACCCAGACAGGATTCCGCCTTTCCGAAGCTCTAATGCTTGAGGAACTGTATTTCCACTACGGTCGCTATCTGCTAATAGCGTCATCACGCGGAGAAGACACTCCGGCCAACCTTCAGGGCATCTGGAACCATACTGCCACGCCGCCATGGGAAAGTGACATACATAGCAACATCAACGTCCAGATGAACTACTGGCCGGCAGAAGCCACTAATCTCTCCGAAATGCACATGCCCTACCTCAACTATGTGAAAAGCATGGCTATAGATCATGCCGAATGGCCTGCCTACGCAAAAAAATCGGGGCAATCCCGCGGTTGGACATGTTTCACACAAAACAATATTTTCGGTCATTCAGACTATGCGGAAAACTATGTGATCGCAAATGCATGGTACACCTCGCATCTTTGGCAACACTACCGCTATACCCTTGACAGGGAATTCCTAAAAAACACAGCCGCGCCGGTCATGATCTCATGCAGTCAGTTTTGGCTCGACCGGCTGAAACTCGATACCGACGGCTCCTGGATTGCCCCTCTTGAGTGGTCGCCAGAGCAAGGTCCTCAGGAAGAAGATGCAACTGCCCATGCGCAGCAACTTATTGCCGAACTTTTTGAAACCACACTTCAGGCAATCGATATACTTGGTGTCGAAAAACAACTTGCGGCACAGTTGCGCGAGAAGCTCGGCAGGCTTGACCGTGGTCTTGCCACTGAAATCTACGACGGCAAGTGGGGCAAAAATCACAATGGTATCGCTATAGGCGACACTATACTGAGGGAATGGAAAACAAGTCCTTATTCCGTCGGACAGCCCGGTCACCGCCACTTGTCACATCTGATGTGCCTTTTCCCGTTCTCCCAAGTAAAGCCCGGAACACCTGAATATAGTGCCGCTGTCAATTCGCTAAAAATGCGGGGCGACGCATCGACCGGATGGTCTCTCGGATGGAAGATAAACCTTTGGGCACGAGCCCTCGACGGCAACCATGCAAGGCACATGATGAAATATTCCTTGAAACATTCCGGCAGCTATGACGTTGACCAGCGCTATGGCGGCGTATACTACAACCTGCTTGATTCTCACGCACCGTTTCAGATCGACGGTAATATGGGTTTTACATCAGGGGTAGCCGAAATGCTGCTGCAAAGTCACGAAGGCTTTTTACGCCTTCTGCCGGCTCTGCCTGACGCATGGTCAACCGGATCCGCAAAAGGGATGAAAGCCATCGGCAACTTTGAAGTCGACCAGCGATGGTCCAACGGAAAACTGACATCGGCCACTATTATATCTATGGCAGGACAGCCATGCTCCATCCATTATCCCGGCATAGCGACAGCATCGGTCTGTGACCTAAACGGCAATAAAATATCAGCTGACACCACAGGAAATGACATGCTGCACTTCCCGACCACTATAGGCACAAGCTATACCATCATTCCCCAAACATCACAAAAACATCAGTGAGACTGCCATTATAGCCATTCCTGACACTACACCTATAAGTGCCATGTGGTGATGACCGTGACGTTCCGCACCCGGAAGAAGCTCATCAAACGATATATAAACCATAATACCGGCAACAGCGGCAAGACTGACGGCATTCACCGTAGGCGACCAGAACGGGAGCAGAAACAGCATACCCGCCAGAGCCCCTACCGGTTCGGCAAGTCCTGAGATGATTGTATAACGCAAAGCCTTTCGCCGGCTGCCTGTACTATGATATATAGGCACATACACAGCTATACCCTCAGGTATATTGTGAATAGCTATAGCAAGCACTATAGGCAACGCCACATCAAGACCGTCAAGTGCAGCCACAAATGTAGCCATGCCTTCAGGGAAATTATGTATGCCTATAGCAAGGGCAAGCATTATTCCTGTACGCCGTAAATGATGATGGCTGTCGGGGTGTGACAATTCGTCAAGCGTATGCGCTTCATGCGGATTCTCGTCTTCTGGCACCGCCCAGTCTATCAGAGCAATCACTCCGATACCGCCAAAGAAAGCCAGAAGCATACGCATCGAAGCCCCACGGTCGCCATAAAGAGGTTCAAAAGCGGCATAAGCCTCCGGTAGAAGCTCCATGAAAGAAATATACGTCATCACACCTGCTGAAAGCCCCATGGCAAACGCAAGAAGACGTGTCGACGGTCGGCGCACACACATAGTCACCAACCCGCCAAGTCCTGTGGCAAGCCCTGCAAATACCGTCAGGGCGATAGCAATCCATATATCAGAAATGTCCGGCATGACATAATAACATCCGACACACACCGGATTGTTGGGAATCCTCCATTTTTAAATGCAAAAACCGACGATAACGGTATGTATCAACGCTCTGCCCGCATGGGATTACTGAGAAAGTCCTCATAGGCAAGTCTGATGCCATCGGCAAGTTCGGTCTTATAGGTCCAGCCCAGCCGGGTCGCTTTGCTTACATCAAGCAGTTTGCGAGGGGTTCCGTTTGGACGCGAAGTGTCCCATTTTATCTCCCCGTCATATCCAACAGTCTTGGCTACAAGTTCAGTAAGATCCTTTATGGATAGTTCCTTGCCGGTCCCGGCATTTACCGTCTCGTTACCGGAGTAATTATTCATAAGAAACACGCACAGATTCGCAAGATCATCCACATACAGGAATTCACGCAAAGGACTGCCGTCTCCCCAGCATGTAACACTCGACATCCCTGCGTCCTTGGCTTCATGGAAGCGACGTATCAGAGCCGGCAGTACATGTGAATGTTCCGGATGATAGTTGTCATTGGGCCCATATAGATTAGTAGGCATAACTGAAATATAATCTGTACCGTACTGACGATTCAGATATTCGCAATATTTCAGACCGGATATCTTGGCAAGTGCATACGCTTCGTTGGTTTTTTCCAGTTCCGAAGTCAACAGACACGATTCCGGCATCGGCTGTGGTGCCATACGCGGATAAATGCACGACGATCCAAGAAACTCAAGTTTCTTAACTCCATTCTGCCATGCGGCATGAATTACATTCATCTCCAGCATCATGTTGTCATACATGAAATCTGCCAAAGCTTCAGAATTAGCTATGATTCCTCCGACTTTTGCAGCTGCGAGAAACACATATTCAGGCCTCTCGGCAGCAAAAAACTCGTTGACAGAATGCTGGTTGATCAGATCAAGCTCTGCATGTGTTCTGGTTATAATGTTTGTATAACCTTGGCGGTTAAGCTCACGCACTATAGCCGAGCCAACCATGCCGCGGTGACCGGCGACATAGATCTTAGCTCCTTTTTCCATCATTTCACTATACCCTTCTCAAGATACTCGGCAAGATTTGTCCGCACATGGTCTCCGGCACGCTCCACTGCGACCTTAGCCATGTCGGCATCCACCATAAGATTGACAAGCTGCTCAAAAGACGTTTTTCTGGCCGGATCCCAACCAAGCTGCCGCTTAGCCTTCGAAGGATCTCCCCATAGGTTCACCACATCGGTCGGACGATAGAAATCAGGAGATACCTCTACAAGGACTTTGCCGGTGTTAACATCAATGCCCTTTTCGTCGGCACCCTCTCCCTCAAACCTCAGCTCGATGCCGGCTCTGAGAAAAGCTTGCTGACAGAACTCACGCACCGAGTGTTGAACACCTGTAGCTATCACATAATCCTCGGGATACTGCTGCTGAAGTATGAGCCACATGCATTCCACATAATCCTTGGCATATCCCCAGTCCCTCAGGCTCGACAAATTACCGAGATATAGCTTCTCCTGCTTTCCCTGTGCAATGCGGGCGGCTGCAAGTGTGATTTTACGCGTCACGAAGGTCTCTCCACGGCGTTCCGACTCATGGTTGAAAAGAATACCTGAGCAGGCAAACATATCGTAAGCCTCACGATACTCCTTCACGATCCAGTAGCCATAGAGCTTTGCTACCGCATAAGGGCTATAGGGATGAAACGGCGTGTCCTCATTCTGCGGCACCTCTTCCACCTTTCCGTAAAGCTCGGAAGTCGATGCCTGATAAAAACGGCATGTATCGGCAAGACCGCATTGACGTATACCCTCGAGTATGCGCAGCACTCCCGTCGCATCTACATCGGCCGTAAACTCCGGCGAATCAAACGAAACCTGCACATGACTCTGAGCGGCAAGATTATATACCTCATCCGGACGCACCTTATTCAGCACCTGGATGATCGACATCGAGTCACCGAGATCGGCATAATGCAGATGAAAATGAGGCTTACCCTCAAGATGCGCTATACGCTCCCGGAAATCCACCGACGAACGGCGTATTGTTCCATGTACATCATATCCCTTTTCAAGCAGAAACTCCGCCAAAAAACTTCCATCCTGACCGGTAACTCCGGTGATCAATGCTTTTTTCATTGCAAACTCAATATAACATTCTCACATCAAAGGTAAGAAAACCCTTCAAAAACGCCAATTATGTTATATCCTTACAAACAAAGCTGTCGCCAAAGCAGTTGATCTCCTGATGTTTTGACAGATCCTTTTAATACTACATGACTCACACAGTTTCTATACGGCAATCGGCTGGGGCCTTTATATTACTGTCAAGTATTATCTCTCCATATCCCTTTGCCATTATCACTCCTGAGCGAGGATTCTTGACACTCGCGATAACACCGTTGACTGTTGCATTGACATCACTGTACTCAAAAGCCAGATCACAGTCATCCGCCATCTCGCAATTGTCAAGAACCAGCCCGTCTGCATAGCAAAGAGGCTGCGTACCCGATAATCGGCAATTGACGAGACGAAGATTTTTAGAATGCCATCCAAGATACTGTCCCTTTATAACTGAGTCATAAACAGTGACATTCTCCGTATTCCAGAATGCATCCTTAGTGTCAATCACTGCATTGCGTATCTCAACATTCCGACAATACTGAAACGAATAGTTGCCCTGCTGTCTGTAACCGTCTATTTTTATATTTTCACAATTGAAAAAAATATAGTCGGCATGCTCCACCTCTACATTTTTAAGACTGACATTACGGCACTTCCATATCGTTTCCTGTGCGACAGGCACTTTTACATTCACCAGCGCAATGTCATCCATCTCCCGCAATATCTTGGGAGCATAAATCAGTGTGTCTGTCATTTTCAATCCCCTTGAATACCACAATGCCGCGCGAGCCTCTTCTGTGAACACACAATTGTCTATCTCCAAACCGTCGACATGCCAGAACGGGTATCTGCCCTCAAAACGACAGTTACGTGCGACAATGTTCCGGCACTCCTTTATTGCCGATTCTCCTTCATGGATATTCACATTGTCAAGAATAATATCATGCGCTCCAAAAAATGGCCTTTCACCTCCGAAGTCTTTGTTACTTACTGTTTCCATAGAAATAATATTTGTCTTGCTGCTGTTAAAGAAACCTTTTGGTATGGTGCAAAACTATCTATTCCATGTTATCATTCCGTGAACATATCCATGAAAAACCTACCAGAATCACGGACCTGCACAGCAACCAAAAACTTCACTGAAACTGACGGTCAATTGGCCTTATTGAATTATCATGTATAATACGACAAAAATCAATATCCAACAGATATTCAGGAACATGAATTTCAGCCACAACCACCATCGGCGCCAAAACGATTTTACAGGAAATGCATTAAACAGCGACAGTGTTCCTATAATCAACACAATACCCGCCTTTATATAATTCGCGACATCAGGATTCAACAGCCCTATCGGCCGGGCCAGCAGATTGTTGTATATCGCAAACGAACAGCCCATATAAATTGCCGCAGTGATATATTCGGCAAAATTATACCTATGGCTCCCGGCACTGCGATAGGCCAGATAACAGCTATAGGAAATCGGTAAGGCCACAAGGAATTTGACAATGACATCAGACGAAAGTATTACGCGTAAAAGCCAATACTTTTCAAGCACCCGGTCAAAAGCACCATCATTATCGTCGACATAAAAATCAACATTCAGAAAGTCTCCGAGAAAAGTATACAACAGCGTAAAATAAAGCAACAGTTGTATCACCATCGTAATTGGCGGAGAATATTTCACTCTTTTTCCTTGCAGATATTCTCTGATCACATCCCATGGACAAAGTGTCAGACCGACAAAAGTCGCCCAAAAACCGGGTGTGAGTCTGGCAAAACTCATTGCCACACCCTTTCCAAAAGTTTTCATCGTGATTCTTTGGGGAGTCTCCATTGACTGTCCGCAATTATTGCAGAACAAGCCTTCGCTGACCTCGCCGCAGTTAAGGCACTCCCTCTCTTCCCGGATCACTTTATCTGTAATTTGCACAGTGAATATATGACACTTATTCGCTAAATTGACTTGACTTTAGAGATGGAAGCTTGATAATCCGGTCTTCCGACAGAATGTCAGTCGCTTCATGACATTCTAAGCCCATTTTTCCACAGGTCCTGCGTAGCTCGACCCTCAATTCACCTTTGAGAAGTGGATTCACTGTTGATTCAGGGAATGAGATTATAAAGTCGGTTCCTGCTGTAAAGGATTTGCGTCCGGCAAGAGCGCCTTCCTCCATAGCAGTGGCCGCTGTCTTGATCGGGTTGAATTTGCAATGTGCATTCTTCAGATCAAAACACCATTCCAAAACACTGCCGGGCACACATGAGTTGGATATCGTAACATCTTCGATTGTATATGAATACGATGAATTCAACGATATCCCGCTATTAACATTTCCCGATGGCGTTTTTCCCAAAAATCCTATCTCTCCTCCGAGGTTCCACGAGAAACCCGATTGATAACTTGTGGAAGAGGATGTCGTTTCAGGCGAATTACGGTGTATCTGCATACCCTCACTATTGTATGGAGTAGTTGTAAGAGTGACATTGTCGCCATACCATTCGCACACCTTGGCTATAGACTTGCCAATACCGGACTTCACTTTAGCATTATAGACATCTTTGAAACATGCAGAAAACGATCCGAGAAATTCCTGATGGATATAATAGTAATTACGCTTCTCAGTCAGACTAAACACATTCCATATATCATACTCCACATTATATATATTTGTCTGGCTGTCTTTGGCCACTTTTCCTTTCTGATAATCCGATTTGTATCGAGTATGCCTGTAACCTCCATCCGACAAAAAGACTTTATAAGCGCCGACAAGCTTCTGCATATCATCGTTCCAATCGCTACGGGACACTCCTTCATTACTCTGAGTCCTAATCTCATTTAATTTCATTATTGCCTGATCTATGATCACTCCCTGCCAATAATCAGAGACCGTCTCAGGTTTTCCCGCTCCCGACTCAGGCGAAAGCATGAAGAATACACCCCTGTAGGGCATTACACCTTCACCAGTAATATTAGAATCTGCATTCGCAATAATAAACATCGTGTGGCTCACATCAATCTCATCATCCGGAAGAGGATTATAGATTCCACAGAATTCACAGAATGCTTTAAATACACTGTAACTCTCAAGTGCATCAACTACAATCACGACTCCATTTGAAAAGCTCGCTTTCAATACATTCAGATTAGCTTTTTCTATATCATTTTTATGTAGAAAAAGGAAGTCCCCCTTGCCAAGCTCCATGCCATCCCACAATCTGCGGTCACCAAATCGCGCGATGAAATTATCGAAAAGATGATTGTCGTTCTCTTCATCATCTGCACATGAGAAATAATATAATGTCCCATTTGCCTTTACTGCATCAGAATCATTATCCGGCTCCTCGGCTACTTCCGTCGGTTCTTCCTCCTTGGATATGATCAATCTCTCAATACGATCCTTTGTGACCATAAACAGATATTTTTCCGACAGATCAAAAGACTCGACATCACTATATGTAATATCATAATCAAAATCATCCTCAAGTGCGACGAAATCAACAATCATACCGCCACTCATCAGTGTCACAGCACACTTTATGCTATATTTAATATTAACCTCAGATCCTTCCGCAATTTTTTCATCGAGAAGAGGCGTGATATTAAACCCTACCGAATGTTCCGGGCAGTTTTTATAAGTCATTTGTCTCGTCCACGATTTATCACCATGCACAATATCCGATGCACCCTCATCCTCGCCTGTAGGCCATGATATCTCAGCCCCGACAACCGCCGATGCATTACCTGCCGGCATGTAACACATCTCCACTACAACCTCATAATCTTCCGAAGCCTCGCCCCTCTTATCCTCATCAGAACAAGCAAACGACGCAAACAACAAAACAGCCAGAGAAACTGCGCGTACAAATCCCTTTAATATTTCCGACATAAACCTGTTACTATAGAGATAACCATATCACAAAAAGTCATCTGAGACAACATAACCAATACTGCCTCAGACAACTTCTTACAATACCTCTCTTATTCTTCAGTTATCAGAATAGGCACATGAACAGCTACATATTCACTGTTACCTTTACCGATAATAAACTGTATGAAATAATGCACTCCGGTTTCAAAACTTACAGGATTCAGTAAATTTATATACGCTTCCTTTGTGTCAACATTTTCATAATAGCCAGTTCCGAGAATTACACCCAGATTTTCCCAGTGCGAGCCACGATCAAGATCAAGACTTTTATCCCCGTCAATACCGGCATAAAGCTTATGCAATCGATTTATATACACATCTTCAAATTTGATATCAAGATCCTTGTATATCTGTGTCATATCTATTCTCCAACGCATTCCAAGCTCTGATTTCTTACATGTCTGTACCGGCATTGCAACCGCGTTCTGAGCCATACCCTCATAGGACAGACCAAACGCCATATCGCTTTTCGCATCACCGTAGAAGACATAGACATCACTGTAACTTACAGACATATTGCCGGTAGCATCATAATCGACTGTAAGTATATAACTGCCTTCATCCTCTCCTTCCCGCACATCTGACACCTTAAGATCCTTTATCTCTCCCATAGGCAGATCGCCGGCCGGTTCTGTTTGGTCCCAGTCGAAATGAATATTATCGGCAGATACCGATGTTGGCAAAACCATAAAATCGGAAACCTCCGGATCTGTTTCAATACCGCTGATTCTTACAGGCAACTCAATCGATCCCTTCGATACAAACGTGACATGCGAGATTGGCTCTGTCAGTGTCAGTTTTACTTCCGGCTTATTCTCTTCATCGTCACTGCAGGCGGCAAGCATGGCCGGCAACACGGCAAGCATCAGATACCGACCCGTTTTGCTCATTACATTTTTCATTGATTGAATTATTTATCGTTTTAACAGTATGGATATTTGTCAAAAATCATTTTTGCGAAGATGGCTTCAGATGCCGTTTACGATATTCATTGGGCGTAAGACCATATCTCTCGGAAAACAGACGGTAAAATGTCGTAGAACTCGGTATACCACATTTAATCGCAACCCATTCAAGAGCATAACTTTCCGACTCGTTCATAAGCCTCACAGCATAATCAAGCCTGAGATTATTTATATATTTTGAGAAAGAGGTCGCCGCATTTTCCCTGAACAAAGCGGCAAATCGATTTTTTGGAATACCATATCTGTTCAAAATAGTCTCTCTGGAAAAATCAGGATTAAGATAGAGCTGTTCTGTGATTATATCATTCTCAATCCTGTCCCAGATTTCCACATCCGATTCCGGCTTTGGCTTAACGGAAGCTGCGCCATATCGGCACGTACTTGCCGATTCCATCGATTCAACATCCGCATTTTTATTGCTTTCAACCATTGCTTGAATCGTTTTCTTCAGAGTCATATTCTCTTTTCTCTTATCATAGAATCTTTGTTTATATTCTGATATTTCTATTATCTCATTTGCCAATGAATCATTCTTACGTCGGATTTCACACCCTTTGCGAAATATATATCCCAAAAGCACCGCTGCTATAGCAAGCAGCACTGCCAGAAAAGAAATCAACAAAGTCCTTAACCGAAGATCCTCTGATTGCTGTGCCAGTTTTTTATCCTTTTCATGAGCCTCATAAATTGCAGCAAGTTCAAGAGCTGAACTTTTCTGTTCTTCTGCTTTAAGAGCGTCTATCAACGACGCAAGCTGCTTATAATATACTGCGGCCGAATCGGTCATACCTTTCTTGTGATATGCATTACCCAACGAACGCTTGATTGTCACCATGTGGTAGTTGACCGTATCTCCCGATGCCTTCAACCTGGTCTCGCGACTACGGTTCATATCTATTACTGCATCATAACTTCCTGTCTCAAAAAGATAAGGCATCACAATATAATCGTGTGTAGTATTATGAGGCTGTACTTGCAGAAACCTATGATAGGTTTCTGCAGCAGCTTCTTTCTGTCCGAGATTATACAGAATGACCGTACGGTAAGCCAATAATATTTTCTGCTCCCGCTGCGGTAGTTCATCTACTTCACGTAAGTCAGGATTATCGGCATCCCATATACATTCCGCCTTGTCAAGCAATTTATATGCCTCCTCATATCTGCAGTCACGCATATAATATAAAATCAGTGTATTGTAATCATAGCGCAGATTATCATATTTCAGACGGTACTCACATTGCTCCATGATATTCAACGCGTCCAGCATGATCTTATATCCCCGGTCCTTATCCCCCTGAAGATACAGACTTTTACCCATGTTGAACAATGCAATGGACTCCATCGCACTGTTTCCTGACAGACGAGCCTTATCAAGAAGCCGTTTTACCATATCGGCTTTGCCGACCTCATTATGGATGCAATCGTATGTTGATATCAGGCGATGCATCTGCTCCATACACAAAGTATCGTTTTCAAGCGCCTCTGCAGCCTCAAGCGCAGCCTGATATAACTTTAAAGCCTCATGGTATTTACCGTTATTGAAATACAGATCTCCTTCCGTTATATCGAGCTGATATTTCGGCAATAACCCCTGCTTTCGGAGTTGCGACATGACCTCACAAGCTTTTGTATAATCAGTGAACATAAGCTCATATACAATATCTTCCGAAATATCCTCTGATTCTACTGAAGCAGATATCGAAATATCGGAAGTAAACAGTGCTGCAAGAATGATTATCCAGAAACGCACCTTATGTGATATACCGTCAGTCAAAAGAAATTGCCAGTGATTGTGATTGGACTGCAAAACTAAAACTAAAAATACATAGTCATGATCAATTCAAAAACATAGTTATCCCAATTTGTCAAACACACTTTTCACAATATCTATCTGGCTATATGCTATTTAAATATTATACGCGTATATCACATACAATCTCCGGTGACAAAACGGTATAAAAATCTCTACATCCGAGCACCATATTTTCAGGCATTCTCTAATGCCGATCAACATAATTCGAGGCATAATATATCCTTATCCTGAAACCATCATAACAATCATCCCATTATATTACATAAATTTAGATTTACGTCCGTTGACATCACGAATTTCACGAGCCATCACTCTTTAAGTCGATTGTAACTGTCACCTCATCACAGTGGAGTCTCCGGCGGCAAAAAAGCTAAACAGCCACGCAGGTTGGTAATTCACATTATCTCTACGTCACCGGTATTAATTATCCCCTCAGAACTTGTTTAGATGTATACGGTCGCAAATGTTTATTGCCTTTTGTTTAGGTAGGAATGCGCCTTCTGCAGGATAGCCCATTGTCAGTAGACAAATGAACTCGTAGCCTTCGGGAGCGTTCACTATCTTCTTTATTTGCTCTGCTTCATCAGCCACGGGGATATGAAAGACAGTGCCAAGACCTTCATCGGTAGCGGCAAGGAGCATATTTTCGAGTGCGCACCATGCCGATGCGAAGTAATTTAGCGAGCTTTGTTCCACCGGGTGAAGCAACGGATTTTGTTTTTGATTATAGAACGGTATGATAAGCAGACCACTCTGCATCAGCATGTGTTGCTGTTTGGGAAGGGCGTCGGCAAACATCGCCATTTTGTCTTTGTCGCCGGTAGTGTCAACCTCGAAAACGAGATCTTTGAACGCTGCCATATTTTTGGCAAGTGGTGCTATGACTTTTGCTATGTTCTCACGGCCACGTACCACCACGAATTCAAACTGGCGCAGATGGTCGTTAGTCGGAGCTTTGAAAGCGGCCGAGATTACTTTGTCGAGGATTTCATCGCTTACTTCGCGGTCGGAGTAGTCGCGGTATGTTCGGCGATTATTCAATACTTCTGAAAATTCCATATTCGTCTTTGTTTTTATTTATCGTCGCAAAGTTACTACTGTTTATTGCCTTATATTTGTTGTATTGTTTCTAATGTTTGTTGTAAATTTGCAAAATTATGAAAGATGCAGTAATACCGTATACTTTACCCGAGGTTAAAGACCATTCCTTCTTTTTCATCTCTCAGCATGTTGCCCCAAGTATCGAAGCCAAAATGCACCGCCACGAGGCATGGGAACTGTATTTCGTAACCCGGGGTAACGGAGTACGCATGACAGGCGACACTATGATGCCTTTTGCCGAAGGTGATGTAGTGCTGATTCCTCCGGCAATGCCTCACTATTGGGAATATAAGCCTGAGTCGGCAAACGATGACGGAGAAATTACTTATCTTATGGTGGCTTTCAGTCCGGAACTTATAGATAAATGTATGGATGTATTTCCGGAAGTCCGGAACAGGCTTTATGGTCAGATATTGCCGTCTGAGGCATTGAAATACGGTTCCTGCAGCTCCGTTGAGATCAAACGCTCGCTTATGCATATGAATGACCTTGATGATATAGGACAATTGGGCGAGATGATCCGCCTTCTTCCAATAATTTTTACCTCAAAAGACCATACCTTAATCGGCAAGCCTGTTAAAATTGAGCGGGACATACGACGCATGCAAAAGGTTGCAGAATATGTGATGGCACATTACGTCCACAACATAACGCTTGATGATATATCCACCCACATAGGAATGAACCGTTCGGCATTTTGCACATTCTTCAAACGCAACAAGGGTATGACCTTTTCGCAGTTTGTCACGCAATACAGGCTGGAAACAGCCTGCGGATTGCTTAAAATCTCGCAAAAACAAGTGTCTGAAATCTGTTTTGCCGTAGGATTCAATGACTTGCCGCATTTTATCCGTGTATTCACCGCCACCTACGGTATGTCGCCGACAAAATTCAGACGTCATATAACTTAGTATGGTGCGTTGATGTCTGGATATTGGCATAGCGGTGGCCGTCAGTGCATCTCCTGACACAGACAGACCGGGCTTCTATCGGCGCAAAGCAGGGCCGGCACAGGCTATGTGGAATGGGTTACAGCTTTCTCCGTCACATGGTGCGACGGGCAGGAGATCAAGCCGATTTCAAAAAGTGTACGGACCATGCCGACACAGCGCACCGAAGAATCTCTGCACATACGCAGCCCGATAAATCATCGAAGTCCGTCAGGAAACTTCATTAACGACAATATAATCATCGGACGTCTGAGGTTCGGTTTTAAAGAAGAAAACCGACCGAAAGGGATAAAGATGTGCTGCCCCTTGCCATTGCAGACCGACCGCACTGTTATGCATATGAGGTCGGTATATACTATGCCATGAAGAAATGACAGGTCCTGACTTTTCTTTATAACACAGACATATAAATTGGATTTTTTGTATATTTGAATCAAAGAATTGGCTTCGCCACCGCGAACCATACGTTGCATAACAATCGCTACTCTTCTCATCGAATAACCTCATTATCTTCGCAAATCAGATATCATCATTTATATGAAAAAGATTCTATATATTATTTTATTCTGCATTATTTTTTATCAACAAGGCAACTCCCAGACTTATTTTTATTCCATGCAGGGATTGGGAGACAGATATATTTACGATTCCGAACACTTTGATGAACCTCGTGAGATTCAGGTGTACCGGAGCGGAGTGGATGCAACCCTGAAAAATGATTCACTATTGACTATTTATGTATTGGACGCCCAGTACGCACCTACGTTCAATTTGTTTTGTTCCACTTTCGAGATGCTGTATCCCGACGTGCCTTGTATCATTGTTGGTATTTCCAATCCTAACAGGCAGAGCGAACTGACACCTCCTTATACTGACTATGAATCGGTAAAAGGATATGACAATCCCGGCAATGCAGACTCTTTGCTGCTTTCATTGAAAAATGAATTGATACCGTTCATCAAAAACAGATATGGTACGTCATCACGGATTGTTCTGGCAGGCCATTCATTGGGCGGAACTTTTGTGACCTATGCCATGGCGACCAATCCAGATTTGTTCCAGTGCATCTTGTCAGTATCTCCGAACTATGTGTACAGCAAGCGGATGATGATTGATAAAATTTCTCGTTTCGCAGACGAATATTGTGGACCACATCCTGTATATGTTTACTTGGCGAACGGGAAAAAAGACAGATTGGAAGAAGCCTTCAAAACTGAAATAAAGAATGCCGTCAATATATTGTCAAATCATCCAAGTATAATTTTGAAAAATGACTCTCTGAATATAGAGAAACACAGTCACACAATTTTTGAAGGATACTACAGAGGATTATTAAAATTAGGTGATTATATAAGGCAGAACAATATTTGCTCTGCCCAATAATTAGTTTTTACAATATATTTAGTTTTGCTTGATAACCATCCATGAATAAGTACCTTAAAACGCGCAGCGCGTTTTCCCCAAGATGAATTATGAGAAAGCAAGTCAGGTAGAGATCGGAAAGCCTGCGGGCTGACAAAAGCAGAGCCTGTGTATTATTATCTGATAAAACTGGACCTTCTCAAGGCGATTCAGGAGCCAATAGGCAAAAATAAAAAACCTGCAAAACATTGATATTGCAGGTTTTTTATTTTCTGTGATCCGCCTGGTGTCGGATAATATCGTTGTAACTAAGTAGTATTCAGAATATTGCAATGCCGCTCTATCCGTTGTTCACGAATTGCACACGGCACTATTTCAATGTTCTTCCCCATTGTTTTCATTGGGTTTGTACAAAGTTACTGTTTTCTATTCAATACGCAATGCAGCAGAGCGTTAAAAATGATTGCTCTCGCGATAGATCATTTAGGGTTCATGGTTCATCATCTACGCTTATTGAATATCGTCAAATTGGGTAATACATAATCGCCAAATTGGGTAGCGCAAATGCGCTGATTTGGGCAATAAGCAATCGCCATATTTGGTAGCTAAACTAAAATAAGCTATCTTTGCATCATAAATTCAAATATTTATGATTAACAAATATCGCCCACGTATTATAGATAGCGAATTATCCGTACGCTTAAAAAGTATAGGAGCAATTGTGCTGGAGGGAGCAAAATGGTGTGGCAAGTCCACAACCGCAGAACATCATAGCAACAGTGCTGTTTTTATGGATGATCCTCGCAAGCGTTCACAGTATTTGATATTTGCAGAAGATAATCCGGATATGATACTTAATGGAGAAATACCTCGTCTAATTGATGAATGGCAACTTGTCCCTATGCTATGGGATGCAGTACGTTATACGGTAGATCATAGGGCGGGTATGGGTCAGTTTATATTGACAGGCTCAGCAAAGCCGGCAGACAGGGAAAAAATAAGTCATTCTGGAACCGGAAGGTTTGCGTGGTTACGGATGCGCCCAATGTCATTATTTGAATCCGGAGATTCTACTGGTGATGTTAGTTTGTCGAAGTTATTCAAGAATCCAGGTATGCCTATCGGATGTGAAGCGAAATCTGATTTGCAAAAAATCGCATTTCTAATTTGTCGTGGTGGGTGGCCTGTCGTTTCAGAGATGCCTGAAGATGTTGCATTAAATCCGGCAAAAGATTATTATGATGCAGTGGTAAACGTTGATATCCGCCAAGTGGATGGTGTGGATCGGAGTGTTGAAAGAGCAAAACGGCTTATGCGCTCATATGCAAGATTTCAAGGCACGCAAACGTCTATCCGACAAATTGTCGAAGATATGAATGGTGGCGACCCAAATGTTGTTGAAGATAAAACAGTCCGTAACTATCTCAACGCGCTACGGTCAATGTTTGTGATAGAAGATATGCCTGCGTGGAATCCGAATCTTAAATCTAAAACAGCCATACGTACTGCGGATACCAGATACTTCGTTGACCCCTCCATAGCAACAGCCGCAATGGGCATAGGCCCCGGAGATTTGATGAATGACCTCAAAGCATTCGGTTTATTATTTGAAACATTATGTGTCCGTGATTTGAGAGTCTATTCTCAGGCATTAACCGGTGATGTCTACCATTATCGAGATAAGAATGGATTGGAGTGTGATGCTGTAATACATTTGCAAAATGGGGAATATGCACTGATTGAAATTAAATTAGGAGGAGAAAAACTTATAGAAGAAGGGGCAAATAGCTTATTACGGCTTGCCTCTAAGATAGATGTTAATCGCATGAAGCAGCCTTCTTTCTTAATGGTCCTTACTGCGACCGGAGCATTTGCATACAGAAGAAAAGATAATGTATTAGTTGTTCCTATTTCCACTCTTGGAGCATAATAAAAACGTAGGATATGGAGCTGTTATATTTATACGTTCATAACGACAAAAAGAGCATAAAAGGATGTGAATATAATTTTTCGCCAAATTATAAGTTCACATATAACGCTGCTACTAAAACTTTCCATATGGAGTGGCATAGGGATAACTTGCCACATAAATGGTTTGGCGATAATATACTAAATATTACTGCTATTATAGGTAAAAATGCGTCTGGTAAAACAAACCTAATGGAATGTATTATAAAATCTTTATGCGGACAGGATGGAGGATGGGTTATATATTTACATAAAGGACAGCTTTATACAAATGTTTCTATGTTATATTCAGATATTGAATTTTCATTTGATGTCAAGAGATTTAGCCGATGGGGAAGTCCTCTTAATGGTGAATTCAAAGAAAAAATCAGCGATACGGGAGTGATATTTTATTCCACATCAATGGATAGGCCTTTATCGAAGAGGAACTCTTATTATTCAAAATTTAAAGATATTTCTAACGCTTTTTTATTAAGAAAACACATATCTGAAATCGGCAATACACCAGAGTTTGCTCATATTTCAGATATTGATGTGATGCAAACGGGAGATATTTTTCGTTTGTTGTTATTCTTGATATATAGTCGTGATGCCTCTCAAAATATATTATCATCAATTCCTATCGCTGTTCCAAACACAGATTGGGCGTATTGTAGAAGAAATAATATGTCGTAAATCAGCCAATGATAATGCTTCAATTCAAGATTTGGAGAATCAAATTGACAACATCGTGTATCATCTCTATAATTTGACCTACGATGAGATACTCATCGTTGACCCACAAACCCCAATCTCTCAAGAAGAATACACATTCCTAAACGACTAATAATCTATGAATAGAGAAAACATCAAAGGACTTGTTATAGGTGTGATTGGTAGTTTAATTGCATCGGGAATAATATATTTTTTCACTAAAGAGTGGTTATGGAATTACAAGATTCCGGTATGGATTTGGTTAGCAGCCTCATCTGTAGCATATTTAGTCTATAGAATTATCCAATGGATTATTTTTAAAAAGAGGCTTAAAGACATCTTGTCTGAATATAAAGAGGGAGTTTTAGGTGATTCTTTTCCATATACTTGGGAGTATAAAAAGAGTAAAGGCCCTTATAGTGTTTATGGATATGAGCCGTATAATATCAAGATTAAAGACGAGACAAAAGAAAAGCTTTCTAAACCAAACACCTATGTATGCGGCCATGATGTTCCAGAAGACGCATTAAAACGATTCATACAATTGTCCGTAATATATATGATGAATAAAAGGCTTCAGGCATTTATTCTACCGACTTTAGAGTATCTTAACTATACCCAAGATTCTCGAAAGCATCAGATTTTATATTAAGGTGTAGTCCCGATTTTATGACAATAACAAATATGAACCAATTCAATTATAATCAGTCAGATAGTAGAGATGACTTTTCTAGTTTCATTGGAATATTCTCGCCAATGATGAAACCAGAAGATGAATCTGTCTTACGCTCAATTTCTGCTAACTTATATAGCTCAGATTTCAGGGCATTAATGAATACCCTGAATGGCAATGTGTTTATTTCAGCCATACCTTCAAAGACGATTGATAATGCTGTTGAATATTATAAACAAGTCAATAAAGCCTTATTATATTTTCGCAATTTGAATGATGCTGAGAGATTTCGCGAATCAGAAGAAATTGACTATGAGGCAAACAGACTCAAAAACGATTGGTATAATAAACTATCTCGTATGCGAATCTCTATAATATAAATACGATATGTCAACACTGAGCGAACTATATATCACAATGGAGAATCTGCGTAAGCTTAATCTCCCTATTGATGAACGGCTTAAACAGGAAGCCGCCAAACTTGAAGAGGATCTCATTCGCACCGAGATTCTCCCGACTCTCACCGAAAAGATTGAACCGGCTTTAGCCCAAGTCCAACGCGAACTCGTCTTGGTCGTTGACTATGTACCCGGGGCACCTCTTAAAGTAAGCATATCCCGTAAACGCAACATCACCGATGTCCTTCCCGATGCTGTAGAAATCAAGCCGGATCCAATTGTCGAACATACAGAAAAGAAAAAAGGAGGTAAGAAGGTCGTAACCAATCCACGTACTCGCCTAAGGATAACTATGCCGGATGGCTCTATCATCGAAGAACGCACAGCTTGGGAATCATTACATAAATTTGTGCTGGAAGTCGGCGTTGACAAAGTGCGGGCAGTAGGTCTAATCGTCAATAAAATTCCACTTGTTAGCAACACGGAAGATAAGAAATACCAAACAGCACAAAAGCCACTCAGCAACGGATGGTTCCTAATGACCTGCTACGATACGGCCACCAAGCGCAAACAAATCCTCACCATTGCTTCTTATCTTAATTTCAAAGTGATTGTTGAAATTATTTAATTCATAACTTATGGAGCAACGTATAAGAGAATTACTTGGGTTACCTGATAGCACACCCCTTAAATTTTGGTTGCGCTATTGGAATGAAAGCGTTTCTGATTTTACAAAATTGGATAAATTCGACCTGCACCTTGATAATCCACATTTTCTAATTGAGGATGTATTATCAGAAATAGAATATAATAGTTTTCAAAATTCAGATAATAGACAATATTTCAAATCAGCTTTAGGAAAATGTCTGAAAAATGACACCGCATTTGCATCTTTATGCAGAACACAGTGTGCTCTTGCACTTAAAAACTGGGACTCTTCGCCGATTTATATTCGTTCATTATGCCAAGAAATGCTGCAATGTATTAATGAAAAATATGTTGACGCAATTATTGGGAAGTTAATTGAAATTGTTGATGGCTCAGAAACGTTAACCCCTTCCATAAAGAGGCAGATTTGTAAATATTCTGATTTATTGATAAGTGAATTAATTGCTCAGGGAATAAGCGCAGAAGACATTTCATCGTTTCTTAAAGAAGATGAGGTTGTAATTGATGCCGCTGGCAACGTTATTGTCGCTGGTGATTCTTTTCATGAGTTTAGTAGAGATTCCTTTTCTACAGAAGAAGAGTATCATGAAACAATTGAAACTTATTTAAATAATCGTAACGCAAAAGAATATTTGGGAAATTTGCGTAAACAATATCTCAAAGATTCCAAAGAAGGATATGTGCTGTTGAGAATAAAAGGAGTGAAAGGTAAAACAAATTTCACATTCCAAGGAGTTCACTTTTATTCTGTAGATAGCATAACTTATATTAAAGATTCACACGTACTTTGTGATATTGAAAAGCCCCAAGAGGATTTTGAGTTTATAAATATTGCGGTACCTGTTGAACACAAATACTTTAACTCATCGTTAGATTATGCTTTATCCAAAGCTACCGAAGTTTTAGACTTTCTATCATTAGATTTGGATGCTACGAAAAAGATTTCAATTGATAGGAAAGACATCTCTATTGTAATTGATGGCCATGCATGCGGTTCAACGCATGATAGAACTGCAGATCCTTCTTTTGGCGAATTTATTAATAGAGTTGAAAGCATCGATTTGTCAAACATTCAAGAAGAAATCTCTGGTATAACCTTAAACTCTCATAATCATATTGCAGAAAATGATTTAAGAAAAATTTCCAATGCTGTTCATTGGTATAATAAAGCAAAAACCGCCGAAAGGGATGAGGATACATTGTTATATAGTTGGATAGCCATCGAAAGTTTACTTAAAACGAATAGTGATGTTCAAGAGGCAATTATATCCGAACATGGGAAACGAAATACATTATCCATCATTCAGGAAATATGTTCTGGGGTAATGTTGCATAACAAATTTTACACCTATGCCTTTAATTATTATTCTTATATTATAAGGAGTACCACATATCACGATAATTATTTTGATATTCCTTCTGATATTATAGAAAAGGCTAATCTATATCATAAAGAGCGAGGAATAATGATTATAAGCCAATTCTTTAATCATCTTAATGAGATCAAAGATAATGTCAATAGTGAAATTCTAAAGTTCGAGCTTGAGGAGTTAAACGAATTTTACAGGTCTGTAGATAAGCAAAAAACATACATTAGTGAAATCAAGAACGATCTTTTATTAATATATCGATTGCGGAACCTTATCTCCCACAATGCTACATATTCGAGAACACAAACAAAACTATACGGGTATAAGGCTCGAGTACTTTGTGGCAATCTGATTCAAGCTGTACGACATCATTGCCAAAAGTATTCCATTAGTGTTGATGATGCCTTAGTTAGACTTCATACGGATCACTTGCAATTTATGGCAACTATTGAACAACGAATGAAAACATTCAAAGGCGAATAAATGGATAACGGACAGATTATACTATTTCAGACGCAGGGTGGAGAGACGAAGATTGAGGTTCGGATCTCTAATGAGACCGTGTGGCTTACTGCCGACCAGATGGCTGAGTTGTTTCAGCGCGACCGCTCAACTATACAACGCCATATCAAAAGAATCTACGATGAAGGTGAGTTAACCGCCGATTCAACTTGTGCATTTTTTGCACAAGTTCAAACAGAAGGGAAATGACAAGTTGAGCGTAAGATTCCCATTTATAATCTTGACATGATTATCAGCGTTGGTTATCGTGTCAATTCGCATCGAGGCGTGCAGTTTCGGCAGTGGGCTACTCAGGTGCTGAAAGAATACATAATTAAGGGATTTGCGCTCAATGATGACTTACTGAAGAATGCCGGGCAGGGGAATTATTTTGATGAACTGTTGGCCCGCATACCCGACATACGCAGTTCGGAGAAAGTGTTAAACCGCAAAGTGTTGGAGATTTATGCCCTCAGCATAGACTATGACCCTCGCCCCTCCATCACCCAACAGTTTTTTAAGACGGTGCAGAACAAAATGCACTTTGCCGCCCACGGACATACCGCCGCAGAGGTAATCTATGACCGAGCCAATGCCGAAAAGGATTTCATGGGGCTGACAACATGGCGAGGTGCCATGCCTACCAAACATGAGGCTGAGATTGCGAAGAATTATCCTTCGGAGGAAGAGGTCGATATGCTCAACCGAATCGTCAACCTATATCTTGACTTTGCCGAACTTCAGGCCAAGAGTCATGTCCCGATGTATATGAAAGACTGGATCCAGAAGCTCGACGATTTCCTGAAGCTGTCGGGTAAGGAATTGTTGAACCATGCCAGAAGCGTATCAGCCGAAGTTGCCAAACTCAAAGCCAATGAGGAATACGACAAATTCCGCGAGCGCACCCAATACCAGCTATCTCCTGTCGAAATCCACTTCCTCGAAGCCTTCGAAGCAGAAAGAAAGCGACTCGGCAGCAAGCAATCATAACTCCTAACGCCTGCGCTATACCTCCAGAGGTCCATCAGTAGAGGTCCGTTGACAAAATGTTGACGCAAATTTTGAATTTGCAGACAATTTTGAGAAAATAAATAAGTCAAACTGCTGAATATTAGCAATTTGGTTCGTTTGATTGGTGATCCGCTTAATGTCGGATAATATCGTTGAGACTAAGTAGTTTTCAGAATATTGTAATGCTGCTCTATCCGTTGTTTACAAATTGCACACGGCACTATTTCAATGTCCTTCCCCGTTGTTTCCATTGGGTTAGTAAAAAGATACAAATTTATATTTATAAAATGTAGTTTATGGCAATATATTAATCAATCTTTCCATATTATCAATTTGCTCATTATATATTTTGGGATAATCGGTATATCCTTTCTCGATATCTAAAGTTTGCTTGTGGTATATGACTTTAACACCCATTCGTTCCAACAATCTAAGTTTTGGCAAATGACAATGGATCTCTGACATAGGAAACGTTGGATAATAATAGACTTGATTCTTTATATATCCATTTTTAAGTAATCTTGCTCTCCTTGATAATAGCCACCATATGTCAATCTCGGAAAAATCTAATGTAATACCAATAATATGTAAATTTGCAAAGAAAAAAGCATCTATCCAACTAACCAGTTGTGTTCCATTATCTGTAAAGCCGTAATTAATTGAATCGAACTCTATTTTTGATGTCAATCTTTTGGCAATACTAAGCTCTCCTTCTGAGTTTACACGCTTTTTCTTATCTTCGATTTTCTCTGAGAAATACCCTTTTACATAATCCTGTATTCTTGCTAATGCACCACCATAGTGGTCTAAACCCAACATAATGCTTCTTACATTGGTTATATCACCGTGGAATTGAAAAATCGTATAATCTAAATTGTTTATATTAACTTTTTTCCATCGTTTAATGCTATATATCTTTTCTGCATAATTTTTATCTATGACACGGTTCTCGACATTATCATATATAGTATGATCATAGTTGGTTGTTAGAAAAGAGGTAACGCCTAAATTCAATAGCCTGTCATAGAACTCATTTGATTTAATCGCACTTAATCTTCTTTTGACAGCTTCTTTCAATCTGGTTTCATCTTCTCCATCGGAAATATTGGAGAATGAAGAATGAGGAGCCAAATATACTTGCTCGTATTGAAGTGTTGGAGGAATCCCATTAAGGATTGGAGACTGATCTTTATCAGAAATATTGGTTAGAAGGTCTTGCCATGAAGGGCAATTTTCCGATAACAGATTAAATCCGTTACCATATAAAATAGCGTCCATTTTCAATTAAAATTGACTAACTGGTTTTACTACTATTTTCTTATCCTTCCACTCGATTATATCCTGTTGGGCGTTGGTGATGACGAGCAAGTTGTCGCAGTGGAGTTCTTCGGCGGCTTCGGTGAGGGCATCAAGTTCGCGTTTGCGGGTTTTCTCGGAGGTCATGTCGTAGCAGACTTGGATCAGTTGTTCGACCTTTGTGCCTTTGCGGGTAACGAAGTCTATCTCTTTGTCGTTGCGTGTGTGGTAATAGAACAGGGTCTTACCGGGGATATAGCCACGACGCAGGAGTTCTACAAATACTTGATTCTCTAACAATCTACCGAGATTTTCACTTAGGTTGAAAGCCGTGCTTTGCACAAAGCCGTTGTCAACAACATAAACCTTTTTCGGGGCTTTGCTCATCAGCTTCAACTTGTTGTTGAAACGCGGCAGAAAGAAGAATAGATAAGGTTCGTTAAGATAATCGCAGAATTTCTTTGTCGTCGCCACGCTTGACAATCCCAGTTCTCCGGCAAGTTCATTGGCTGAAATCGGATTACAGAAATTTGACAACAGATATGTTGCAAGGTTGTATAGGTCGGTTGTGTTCCTTACTTTGTGGCGTTTGGCGACATCTTTCAGCAATATTGAATCAAACAGTGTTGAAAGGTAGCTTTTGGTAATACTGCGAGCCGGTATCGTTTCGGGATAGCCGCCATTGCGCATATAATCATCGGCGAGAACGATTGCCTGTGCTGCCTGTTCCTCTCGTTCCGGACTGATGTTTTTCCATCTCATCGTTTCGTCAAGACTGAACGGCAACATCTCAATCTGGAGATAACGACCAGTCAGGACAGTCGCCATCTCGCTGCTCAACATTTTCGCATTGCTACCTGTGATTATCAGATTTTTGCCACGACGGTAAAGTTTGCTGATCCATAAATCCCAGTCGGGAAGATTCTGGACTTCATCAAGCAGCATGAAATCATAATCAGGATAGACATCATCAAGTGCGGACATCACCAGCTCCTCATCCCATTTTTCAAGCAACTGGCTGTCGTCAAAATTGAGATACGCGAAATTTTTGCCTTGCAGCATAAGCAGGGCAAAAACAGATTTCCCTACGCGCCGAGGCCCGGTTATAAGTTTGATAAGCGGATTCTGTAACAGTTCGTCAGTATCATACTTGGTATGTCGTTGCTGATAAGGACGCGACATCAGTTCGTCACGTTCCGCCCGCTGATTAAATATCGTTGTTTTCATCGCAGTCTGTCTTAGACTGCAAATATAGCGAATTTTATTCAATTAATACTCTGTATTGAATAAAATTGGACTTATTTATTCAATATACCTATTGTGAGTGGCTATTTTTTGAGCTAAATCTTTACAAGAGGAACTGCGATTACTCTATATAACAAATGCGCAGATGCGATTTGTTAAATTTACCCTATAATGCGCAGGTAGAAATTTAACAATTAGATTATACCACCTGCTGCCGTATATACCACCATTCAAGTGGTAATTATTTCAGACCGTACTTTTTGCGTTTGACCAGCAGGGTTCTTTCGGAGATGCCGAGCAGTCTGGCAGCGCGGACCATGTTGCCGTCGGCATGGGCTATGGCGGATATGATTTTTGCTTTTTCGGAGCTATTGTCGTTTAAGCGAAAGTTCATACTTACGCTACTTATAGGTGTGTCAAACTCAAGGTCGTTTTTTGTGATGATCTCGTCGCGTGATTTCAGCACGGCGACACGGACAACGTGTTTCAGTTCACGGATGTTCCCCGGCCACGAATGCAGGCGCATGTCTTTTTGTGCATAGCCATCAAACCGCTTGATTTTCTTGCCGAATTCGGTGTTGTAATGCTGCAAATAGAAATCTGCAAGCAATATTATATCGTCCTGACACTCCCGCAACGGCGGGAGATTTATTGTAAACTCTTTAATTTTGTAGAACAACGCCGAGAGAAAACTGCCCTCAATCACCATATCCGTAATATCAGGCGATGCTGTGGCGATAATCCGTATGTCATGCTTACTGTTCGCTAAAACATGAAGAATGATAGACTGCATATCAGGCGACAGCAGTTGGACATTATCGAGTATCACCGTACCTCCGTGCGCCTTGCGAAACTGTGTCGCCACGGCATCCAACATCGTCACTGGCTGTTTGGTGTTATGGCTCAATGCAAGATAATGAAGCGTTCCGCAGTCAAGCAGCACACATGGCTTGTTGCTTTTCATGCTGACGTCGTATATTTCCTTTGCCAAAGGTTCTTTCCCGACTCCGCTTTCTCCAATTATCATCACATTGAGATTGGTCGGTGCTACGATATGGGCGGCACTATATGCTCGTAAACATCCGTCGCTTTTTCGGGAGAACAGTAAAGGGAAATTGGTATCATCGTCCTTACCGATTAAGGTCTTGATTTTCGGTATAAGCAGTTCGCGGATAAGACGCCTGTTGATATAATCCTTTGCTCCGGCACGAAACGATGCAACGGCATCCGCGACAGTTTCGACATCGGTGATTACGAAGACACTGCATCCTATATTATTTTGGTCAAGCCACTTCATCAGCTCAACCGCGTTACCGTCAGCCAGTTTGAAATCACAGATTACAATGTCGCTATTATTAAACCTGGCCAGATCTTCTTTTGCCATGCCTATCCGCAGGGACTGATATATCTCCGTGCCCAATCCTGATAAAAGTCGTTTTAGTTCGTTTGAATCGGATACGTTGTCGTCAATTATGATTATTTGTCGTGCCATTATTCGGTTATATATATTTTGAGTTTATTATCTAAGGCTCATGCCTTGATGATGTTATAACCGAATGTTTGAATTTATGGCTGTCGAAAAGTTGTCGATCTGTGTTAAGTTCCAGAATAGCAGCGATTAACCGTGGCTTATCCAAATATTATAAAAATAACACGATAGTGGGATTTATGGACAGATGATGTGTTATCCTACAATTCTATACTTGAATGTGTGTTTTCATGAATAAAAAAGCGCGCCAATCACGCTTATTAACGAAGGCTCTGGTATAGCCTATACAAGAAAACGTGACAGCACGCTATGCTTGCGCATAGCATAAGCATCACGCATTTTGGTTTCGTCGTTCCAATTTACCAGATTTTCACTGAAACAATATGCGGTGTTATGTTATGGTGTATGTTCAATACGTTGCCTCCGCAACGCAGATATTTCTAATTCAAGTGCAAAGGTAGCAAATTTTAGCGAAATCTGCCATACCTTTATTTAAGCCCATACTGGCGCATCTTGATATAGAGTGTGCTTCGGTCGATTTTCAACAGCTTGGCTGCCATAGTCTTGTTGCCTTCCGCTTGTTCCAGGGCGGCTATGATTTTGGCTTTCTCCATTGCCGGGTCCTGCAGTTTGAAACCGCTGTCGGTTTCCGGTTCCGACTGGCTGAAACTGAGATCGGAGACGGATATTGCATCGTTCAGAGTATGGAAGGCGGCGAAAAGAACTGTGTCTTTCAACTCGCGTACATTGCCGGGCCACGGGTGCAACTTCAACGCCTTTATTGCCGATGCGTCAAGCCGTTTCTTCGGTTGTCGCTTCTTTTGGGCATATCTCGTCATAAGATAGTCGGCAATGTCTGGAATGTCCTCTGTCGTTTCTCTCAACGGTGGCACAGATATACTCGTCTGACGGAGAATGAAGAAAAGGTTGTCACGGAAAGTTTCATCGGCAACCATCTTCAATAAAGAGGAGTTGGCAGTACAGATGATACGCACATCGGGGTGTTCCTGCTCCAGAATATGCAGCAGCACCGATTGTTTCTCGAAGGTAAGCAATTGGACATTCTTGACAACCAAAGTTCCGCCCTTTGCTTCTTGGAAATAGCCCTCAATGCGGTTAAACATCTCGCTACGGTCAGATTCCGGGTCATGCTTGCCCACAAGTGCCGCGCCGCCAGCCTCCAAGACTATAAGAGGCTTCTGCGTTCTGGAGCTTTGAAGATAAATTTTCCGTGCTATATGCTCTTTGCCCATTCCGCTCTCACCGAAGATTATGCAGTTGGCATTTGTTGCCGCCACTCTTTCTATAGACTGCTCAATCTTACGGAAGGCTTTACTGCTACGCGGTATGAGAGTGTTGTCGAGTAGAAGCACGATGTTCTCCGGTTTGGCATACTTGCCTACCGTTTCCACAAGCTGCTTGTCGATTGCGGCCCGTTGAATTACGTTGACCGCCCCGCCGTCGCTCATCACTTCAAGGAGGTCAGAGCCATTAAGGTTGTTTACTATGGCAATAACCGGGAAAGAAAATCCCTCTCCCTTTTGCCAGTTTGCTAACTCTTTTGCGGAACCGTCGGGCAGTCTGTGGTCTGCCACGATAACCGCTCCATGTGGTAGTTTCGTCACCTCGTCTTTTGCCGCCTCCATCTTATCAACGGCAATCAGCTCATATCCGGCTCGCGTGAGCAAGCCCGACATAAGCCGACGGTCGGATTCGGAGGCATCAACGATAAGAACTTTGTTCATGTCTGTTGTTGATTGGGTTAAACATTATGTATTCATTTCAATTTATATTTCATCAATAACCCTCGGCAACGATTGCCGAGGGACGGAGGTTTATATGAAAAGCTGTTTACGGGTTGGGAAATTGTAGGGATGGAACCGGGAGGTCATTGCGCCTTATGAATTTCTTGATGTCATTGGGGACTCCTTTCTGGTATGGCTTCAGTCACATTTCCGTTGGTGTCAGTTTTACAACAATATAAAACTCCGTGGCATCCCATAAGTTATCAATGTCAGGAGCGTCATACCAAGTGAGTTCAAGACGCGGTTTCCCGTCATTTTCATTTGCTATTGTAACAAGGCACATGATGATTGATATGATTAGTATATTCATTCTTGAAAGATTTATTTGTGGTGAAAATTGCGTCTATTTTATCCATGTTGTTTTTTGCATAATTTTGGAAAAACATGACAATCTCCGGGTAATAGGATTTTATAGTCGGATATCTGTCGCGATTCGCTGTGTAATATTGCAGACATTTTACCAGTTCGGGAGTCCAATAAAAGCCTGTTGACATTTCTTCTATCACGCTACTGCGTATATCTTCCTCTGTCGCACCATTATCCAATAGATACATAATTACAGATGCCCTTACAATGGATTCATTTACAAGATTCTGCCATGTTGAATATGCATTTTTGCGCATGACTTTCCGACAATATTGTATCATGGCATTTCCAGCAGATTCAATGCCAGAAGTAAATTCAGGAATATCGGCAAGATGATTGACAAACGAATGATTAAACTCATGTACCAGTGTGCCGAGATACATTTCGGGATCTGAAATATAATACGGTTCTCCGTTATCATCCAACGCATAACCTATAATGGCATACACATTCCGAGGCTGTCCCTGCAACTGACACGACGGACCATAATTGCCGCCTCCATTGGTGAAGCCTATGACAACCTCGAAATTGTCGGTCGGAGACATACCATAAAACTGTTCATACCAGTTCTGATAGAACTTTGAAATAACGTTGGAATCGAAAAGCGAACAAATCTTCTCATAGAACTGTTTATGGGAACCAAAGAAGTTTGAGAAATTGCTTTTTGCATAGAAATCCGAGATTGTAGCTGCTGATTTTTTCAAATCCACACCGTTCCAACGCCTTTCAGGAGCCACAGTGTCGTTGGCAAGAATAAAATCATCCCCTGTTTTCGTAAGATTGATGGCAAATGCCATGGGCGAATCAAAAGAGATACCATTATACCTGTGGAGGCTATCCATCATCACCACTGCCGGATGATTCTTTACCTCTGCAAAATATATGTCAATATCTGCTGTATAATCTCCTCCCATACCCATATTGTATTCCTTAAAACCGGCAAGGTGGCAGATTATGCTCATCAGTTCGATACGTTCATCGTAATTCGCTTTAATATTGCCTGTGTTATCTGCTTGTCCATAAGCAAGGGAGACAGACATAACAGTAAATATAAAAGTAAATATCCTTTTCATTTTCTAAGAGTGATTGATAACAGCAACTGACTGCCACGGAGAGTGCGCTGGCTCTCGAACGATGACTGTTGCAAGTATGTCGTGTAATTGTATTGTATCTTGTCGAATATATTTGTGAGCGATGCCGATAGTTCAATCCGCTTTGACTGTTTTCCACGGCGTTCTTTTGAAATTGTACCGTCCATCAATGCCAAGTGCGGCACTTACCCGTGCTTTACTCATATGATAACCACCGAGGGGAGTTGTCAATCCGGCTTTAATCTCTCCCTCTATCATCTGCACAATTCTGGTTTGTGCGTTTGCTTGCGTAGTGGCTAAAGTCACAAGTAAATAGATTATTTTGCACAATTTGTGTATCATAAGGAAAATGAAAGTGCTATATCTGATTCGGTTTATAATCGTATTATTTCATTGCAATGAATTCGCAAACCGTTTTATCTGTATTTGGATAAAGAACTGGATCCTGTATTGCGTTCGTCACCGTTAATTCTGAGGGCGTAAGTCTGTCTATGAGCCAGAAGCGTTCCAATTTCTCAATGTAGATGACTGAAAAGTTATCAGTGGTGAATGTCCAGCGGAAATATATCGGTTCGCCGTTTTTTGTACCGTCATTCCAATTTACCCATTTATAAGAACCCGTACCGTTGGCATTAAATTTATATACCCAACCTTCTTCATCATACTCTGTCGGTTCAAAACCTGACATATGTTCATAGGTCTGTTTCCATTCAACGCCAGTAAGAAGAGAGATAATCTCTTTTTGGTCGGTATCATAATAGCCTGTGCGTTCCTCGCACGATGTAAAGAACACACAGATCAATATGAATATGATAAGCTGTATTTGTTTCATTCCGAGATATCTACTGTTACACTGCCGTTCCCGATGAGGGATTTGCCTTGTATGTTCAGATACTCTCCGTTGACCTCAGGTAATAACAGAGAATAAATGTAAGACAATGAGTTACTCCCTAATCCGGCCAATAGGATTGTACCTTTATTGGTGTCATCTGATGTTACTAATGAAATCTGTGCTACATAGAACATGGATGTGTTGTCGGTGCTTATTGTGAGCCGGTGATTACCCATTGAATAGAATCCAGTCCTGCATGTGTCTTCGCCTGATATCAACAATCTTGCAACTGGTACTCCTTCCACGTTTTCCGACTGAGGTTTTGACAAGCTCATTGTCCATCCCTCATTGTTTCTTGCCAAGCCTGATGTCCAGGTAGTGTAAACTACACTGACATTCTTGGCATTCACATAAGCCTTTATAAGACTGTTTACTTGTTCCATCTCACGCTCAAAACGGCTTCGGTTTATGGAACTTACCTCTTCCAGTTGTTTCAGAGAACGGTTTACAACGTAATCGGTTGCCGTAATTTTTTTGTTCGGATTGATTGAGAACAATCCGGTGCGGCTATCCACTTCGACAAACTGCAAAAGCACTTCGGCATCCGCCCCATAAGCCCTTATCTGTGTCGGTGCGTTGAAAGCCATGTCGTCATCGCTACAAGCTGTCATTGATAGGACTATGCCCATTATGGTGGTAATGATAAGTTTGTTCATATTCTACAATAATTATTACACTGACCTGGTGGAGTGGTAGATAAAAAAATATGTGGCCAACTATTCCACTTTGTCCTTCCTGATAATTGTTTGGTGTTATATACCAGACCCAAAGATAGAATTTACCGAAATAATATAAATAATTCTCATAACTTTTATAATTTTAAACCTCCTGAAATACGCTCTTCGGTCTCAAGGATGCTGCGTTTATGGGTCTGTTTGCTTTTCCCGGAGTTGAATCTATATGTCAGATTGATAACTATAGCATTACGATATGGCTTAAAGCTGCGTATCGTATGTTCTTGAAAATAGTCAGTCGTGATTTGTGTTTTAAGGCTCTTAGGCAACCCCCAATCGGTAGGTAGAAACCATGTTATCATTGTAGACAATTTTCCACCAAACCATTGTTTGTTTGCCGTCAAAGTCCAACTATCAATACCTGTTTGTTCATAGCCTTGAAGCAGATTGTCTTTGACTGTGCTACGACTATATCCTAAATCAACCATATAACCATTGTTGGAATAAGTAAGATTGGCACCATACCACCAACCGTCAACTTTATTTTTATTTATATACCGGCCCCAGGACCCATAATATGCACAATCGGCATTAAAACTAAAATACTTTCCTATTGCATATTCAAAATTTAATGGAATTGTCAACTTTTTCAAGTTCGTATTTTCATAAATAAATGTTACACCTTCCGATTTTTGAGTAGCAAGAAACGCTATGTGATTTTTAATGTATTCGAATTGTAAATTGACACTGAACATGTCAAAAAAACGGTTTGATAAAGTTATCGAATGGGAAATAGCTGGTTTAATTGATGGATTACCCCGCTGGGAAATTCCAGAATGCAAATTGGTGTGTATGGGATTCAACATTGCTAATGTTGGATAATTTCCATTTGCTCTATAAGACAAATGCAGATGGATATTATTGATTGGATCATAATTTAGATCTAAACTTGGAAGAATACGAAAATAATTATGCGAATCATGATTTTTATGGCTGTTTTTTTCCATTTCAACAACACCGCCGATTTCTGTGGAAAATATATTTGACGGATTATACGTTAAATATATCCACAGTTTGTTGCGGGTATTGTTGTACTCAAATTCAGGATTACTTTTATATCTTTTCAACCCAAGTTGATAGCCGAATTTAAGCAGCAGTGATTCAGACGTTTTTAATTCTGATTCTAAAATGTATTTGATATAATGTTTATTTTCATTGATAAGAATATTATCATCTTTGAATTGATCATCGTCAATCAATCTATTTGTACATTTACTTGTTAAATAGTTATAGGCAAGTTCGCTATATATATTTACATTATCCCCAAATTGACCTTTGTAAAATATTGAACTGCCATAGGTTGGATTTATGGTTTCGTTTATTACTGATTGCTTCTGTTCTGTTTTGTTGTTGGTTAAACATAGATTTGAATAAGAATTTTCTCTACGATAGTCTAATTCAACAGATAGTTCATGTGTATTTGATATACGGTAGTTTAGTCCGACATTTCCTACATTCCCATGATACTTATACTTTTCCATCCCACTACCATTCATGTAATATACATTTTCTATATTAAACATATTATGGTATGGTGTGTTCCATTTAGATATACCATATACGCCTGATCCAAATATCGAAATGTTATTGCGAGAATAAGAAAACGATGCCAATGGTTGTTCCATCATGATCTTCTCTCGTCCATTGTTGTTTGGGTTTATTATTGAAAAATTTGCCAGAGAAAACTCAAGCCCATCATAATCACGAATTTTTAAATCAATAATTGCATCATATCCTTCAGAGATATAGCGTCCTGTCGGATTTTTAATAATCATAACTTTAACGACTTTGTCAAGATTGATTGATTTTATATAATCCATGGAATATCGCTTCCCATTTACTAATAAGATTACGTTATTTTTATTTTCTACTGATAAGCTATTGTCCAAGCGGTTTAGTTTTATTCCAGGTAATAAATTTAGTAGCTCAGGAATGTTACCACTTCGATCTCGCATATTTTTAGTGACTAAGTATTCATCCCCATTGATTAAATGTCGTGTCGTAGATGCTTTCACAACGATTTCATCCAATTCAATCTCAGTGATGGAATCAGAGTATTCTTGAGCTCTTAATGATGTTTCAACACATATTGCTATTATGCAGGCGATTAACATCTTCAGTTCAATTCTTCCCATATTGATTTTATTGATGAATTTACTTTGTATTTTTTCATATATTCTATATGAAAATCAAAATTACGTTTAGATAAACATTCGTTTACAGCAGGACATTTTCATTCTTAATGACACTCCACCTAAAAAGTCTGATATCACCCGTCGTGTCGAATATAAGCTACTCCCGGATACTGTCGGCTGGATACAATCCAAATAGTCCAAACTTGTTATCCGAAGTAGGTGGTTGTGGATTAAGTATTCTACTTCTTTATGGATTCGTTAGCGCGATATTAATAATTGCCCCATCTCTTGTATCAAGGTGAAGAAACACCCCTGTTGACACAGGATATAAAGCAAAATTTGTGTCGTTGGCTGTTGGTATAACAACCATTACAACTTCTGCCCACAAGCAAAATGCGACAATTGATAATACAATTGTTATTCATTTCATCGTAATAAATATTCTTGGTTTTAAACATAGGGCAAAATTATAGTGAACTTTCCATATCAGGTCTTAGTTCTGCCTCCTTTAGTCTTAGTTAGTCTTAGTTGATGATGATTTTTAAGAAATACTTGGTAATTTTGCGTATGAAAAAATTAAAGACCATTACAATCATATGCCTGAGTGCCATTGCCGTTATGGTTGTGGCCAACATATGGTTCCTATACGGACTATATGAAACATATAAACGACAATATATAGAGCAGATTGAAAACTGTGTGAGGCAAGCAGACATAATATCGTGGATTAAAATAATGCGTTCCTCTTTTGGGGTGTACGACCCACATCTGACCCTAAGCCTGACATTAAACGGAGATTCCACGGAAACAGCATGGTATGATTATCCAAATGTAGACAGACAGATGGTAGAAGAACTAATTTCGGCTTTTGCGACTGAAAGCGAATCAGACGATGATTTAAGGGAACAGAACTACACTGTCATTGACGATATTTTCAGAAAACAACTCAACAACGCCAATCTTCATCCTGAATACGCGGTTATTCTACCAAACGACTCTACGCTTTCCAATGATTCGGGTCTTTGGAAGATAAAATTTACAATTGATCAAGGCAATACCCATCTGTATAATGTGTATATAACATCTCTTGGAAAAGACGTCTTGAGTCAGATGTCAGGTATTATCATCACATCTGCGGCGATACTTATATTGATGGGTTTTCTAATTTGGTATCTGCTTCAGTGGGTCGGACGCTTACGTACTATTGAGCAGATGAAAGATGATTTTACCCACAACATGACGCATGAGTTGAAAACCCCAGTTGCGGTAGCCTATTCCGCAGCGGATTCAATGCTACGATATTATGACCAAAGTGACGAGGCTCGAAACAAACAGTTCCTAAAGATTATCATGCAGCGATTGAGTTTTCTATCAGGGATGATTGAGAACATTCTCTCTATGAGTATGGAACGGTTCAAGACTATGAAACTCAATATTGAGAAGATTTCGTTAAAGCCTATTGTCGAAGATGTAGTGAGCATGATGGAATTAAAAGCCGAAAAGCCTGTCGAAATAGACATAGACATTCCTGACAATCTTTCAATTCAGGCAGATTCATTGCATATTGGCAATATTTTGTCAAATCTCATAGACAATGCCGTCAAATATTCTGGTGAGTCGGTTAGAATTTCAATTAAGGCCGATGCAGTCTCGCTGACAATAGCCGACGATGGTATAGGGATACATACGGAGAATATTCCTTTCATATTTGATAAATTCTATCGTGTGACTTCCGGCAACCGCTATGAGGTCGCCGGATATGGACTCGGGCTCTTCTATATAAAGCAGATTATCAAGTTGATGGGTTGGAGTATTGATGTTACAAGTAAACTGGGACAGGGCACAAAGTTTACAATCAAATTTAACAGTAATGATGAAAGATAAGATATTATTGGTTGAGGACGACTCGACACTTTTGTTCATAGTTCAGGATGCTTTGTCTCGTGAGGGTTTTGATGTCGTATGTGCGCCAGATGGTGAGTCAGGGCTTAAAATTTTTAAGGAATCCAATCCTGATGCTATCGTTGCAGATGTGATGATGCCGAAAATGGACGGTTTCGAGATGGTTAAACTCATACGTCTTGCAGCACCTTCAGTGCCGGTACTTTTCCTCACGGCAAGAACCGCTCTTGATGATGTTGTAAAAGGTTTTGAACTAGGTGCCAACGATTACTTACGCAAACCTTTTCAGATTCTCGAACTTGTGGTGCGCATAAAAGCGTTGCTGAAACGTAACCGACAAGGAATAACTGAAGACACAAATCTTACAATTAGCGATTGTTTGCTTGATTTTGCATCTCAGCGTCTTATCGTAGGAACCGAAATAATTGAGTTATCACATACAGAAGCTGTAATTATAGATGAATTGTTTCGCCATCTCAATGAAGTCGTAGAAGCCAAGACAATAATGTACCGTATTTGGCAAAACGATAACTATAATAACCTTAACCGACTCCACGGTTTCATTTACAAAATCCGTAAATACCTGTCTAAGTCAACGGGACTCGATCTTATTAATATCAGAGGAATAGGCTACAAATTGGCAAACTCAAAATAAATATTATTAACACAAATGCTGCAAGTCATAAGAATGACTAAATTCTACCCAATTATCGTCAAGATCTGTGCCAATGCACCTTATATCCATGTTTTTGTAATTTCTTCAGGTATTTAAAAATAGTAACAGACAGCCCCGGCCTTGATGTCGGGGTTGTCTGTCTTAGGGATTAAAGTCCAGAAGGACGATATAAAAGGCGAGAAGTAGCAAGTTTGGGTAGGTATAGCGGTTGAGGTTCTGGCACGAGATAAGATTTGTCGCTCTGCTCCAGATGGGTGTCAGTCGGTTTTACTTCCTCGCCATCGGTAGTGTCTTCTTGTTTGGGTGCAAGAGTGGAGGTAATCCGCTTGTCAGAGCCTTTTCGCAATTATATCCTTATATCGCTCGAAGTGGTCTGCCAGCACATTGTTGACGAACGATTTGATTGAACATGGCGAATCACACTCATAGGATATGATGCGCTTGATTTTCTGAATGAAATTCGGGTTGATCTCGACCATCAAAAAACGCAGACGCGGGCGGAGATACGTCTTGTCAAGCAAGAATCTTTTCCGATAGTCCTCAATAGCATTTTCCGAAACAGCAGGAGCTACATTGGGCTGATATGCTTTTACATTGAGATTATCTGTCGGGGGCTTTGAACCTGTATTCTCATCACTATGTCTGTTTTTAAGTGTTGAGAGGGCAGAGGGTTCATCGCGGAACGTCCGTATAAACTCATCAGGGTCGATGGCTGGTTCATATACTTTTGTCATATAATTCGGGGTTATAAATTTATGTCCGGGTATAGGCATAGCGGTGGCCGTCAGCGTATCTCCTGACACGGACAGACCGGGCTTCTATCGGCGCGAGGTAGTGCCGGCACAGACTATGCGGAATGGATTACAGCTATCTCCGTCGCGCGGTGCGACGTTCCTCCGCTGTCGGGAGGGCATCGGCTAAGTGAGCCGGAAATTTGTAGTCTTGTCAGTCATTGTTGTCAGTTTTGCGATTCTGGATTAAGTGGCGGTTCTCCGTCAATAGCCAGGTAGCCTCATAGCTATTAACTATAGATAGAAATTAATGAAATACGTTTTTAACCTTTTTATCAGTATATTTATTTGAAAATAAAACCGTTTCATTCGGTCAGCAGTTCTGATATGAAGTAAAATGATTGAACTCTACGGAAGGAAACAGTAATATTCGCAGAAATACACTGATATCAAGATTTCAAATGTACTCTTTGCGGATTGATAACCATTGTTGCAGTTCATCGGAAAGTTCCGTAATAATATATGTAAATCTAACTCCTTGAAGGCAGGTCTGATTGCCAATCTCTATATAAAGATACAAAACAAAATCCATTCTGTCAAGCCTTCATAATTTACAATTACAGGTATGACTGCGATTTGTGTTCGGATTTCATCGTTTTTCACCGGATTTCCCGAAAACGCGGCTGAATTTTTAACATTTCTCGGCGAAAATTTTTTCTCACCGCCACTATCCGGCTTACCGAATCAGGTGTAAAGCATCAGAATTTCACTCAAATTTTTCTCGCTGCTTGTAATTGCGAGGATTTTTTCGTAACTTTATATAAGCATCGGGGGATTTACGCCCTCCGCAGGTATGGAACAGGCAGGAGTACGACTATCGTACACCCCGAATGGCAAACCGGGCCGCCATGTCGGGCTCAACCGCCTGTTTCATAATATAAAAGATGTACGTCGGTACATAGCAAGGTGTCTTTTCGGGAACCGAAAAGGTTTTGGGTAACTCGCGTCCCCACAAAACAACCTTGCTATGTGAGGCTACCCTCCGAAGTCGGGCATCCCAATTCCAAACCTGCGGTTGGCAGAGGCTCACTGATGCAACACCACTTAATCCACTGTTTTATGACAAATTTATTCAACAAAGGCGGGCGACCGCCGGTTGCCAACAAGTGCAGCCACCATGTCAAAGTCAGCTTTGACAATCTCGAATGGGATGAACTCACCCGTATGATGGAACGTGCCGATGCTACCGTAAAGGCTACTTTCATCAAGCAGTTCATCTTAGGCAAGCCCTTCAAGATGCTTACCACCGACAAAAATCTCGCGGTTTATTGTGCCAAACTCTCGGAGTTTTTCGCGCAATACCGCACAATCGGGGTAAATTACGACCTCACCGTCAGAACCCTCCGGGAGAACTTTACCGAGAAAAAGGCCATGACACTTCTCTACAAGCTGGAGAAAGCCACCATTGAAATGGCTGGTGTGATGTCGCAGGTAGTATCGTTGTCGAAAAAATTTGAGCAGCAATGGTCGCTAAAATCTCGATAGGCTCATCGCTTTACGGGGCACTGGCATACAACGGTGAAAAAATGAACAATGATGAAGGGCGTGTGCTGGGAGCTAACAAAATCATTCTCCCGACAGACGGCCATATCGACATTGCCCGCATGGTGGAGAATTTCAACGCCTTCATGCCCAAGACCGGCAAGACCAAGAAACCGGTTCTCCATATATCCCTCAATCCGCATCCCGATGACAGGCTTTCAGAACAGCAGTATGAAATCCTCGCCCGCGAGTATCTGGACAAACTCGGCTTCGGTGAACAGCCCTTCATAATCTATAAGCATATGGACATTGACCGCCACCATATCCATATAGTGACCGTCAATGTCAACGAGCAGGGCAAAAGGCTCAATCAGGATTTCCTGTACCGGCACAGCAAGAAAATCACCACCGAACTGGAGGAAAAATATAATCTCCATAAGGCGCAGCGGGAGAAAATCACACCCGATATGCCCATTCGCAAGGTTGACCCCTCCGGCGACATCAAGCGACAGGTTGCCAACACGGTCAAAATGGTGGGTATGCGTTACCGGTTCCAGACCATAGGCGAGTATAACGCAGTCCTCTCCTTATATAATATAAGGTGTGAGCAGACCGACGGCAGGGTCAACGGGAGCGAGTATCACGGTCTGGTATATTTCGCCACCGACGATGAAGGAAAGACCATCGCAACGCCTTTCAAGGCGTCGTGCCTCGGCAAATTTGCGAGTCGCACCGCCATTGACGGCAGGTTTGAACGTGCTAAAGAGAAGATTGATGTCGCTCCCACCAAGCGCAAAGTCGCCGAGGTTATGGCACACTCTATCGATAAGGCTGATTTCATCGCCAAGCTGAAAGTCCGGAACATAGATGTCGTTTTCCGCTATACCGACGAAGAACGTATATACGGCGTGACATTTATCGACCACGGCACTATGACGGTATTGAACGGTTTCAGACTTGGCAAGGAGTTTTCGGCAAACGCAATCAATGACAGGTTCAACAATGCCGAAGCGACAAATACGCCTGTCGCATCTGTCATTGTAGCGCCGACTGATACCGGTTCACAGCCCGATACCACGCCTCAACTTTCAGACGGTCATCAACAGACCATAGGCGGCCAACGACAATCTCCCGGCTCCCATTCCACCACCGATTACACATTGCCGGGTCTTGACCTGTTCCAGCCGGGGCAGTCGTTCAATCCCGACGAGGAAGAGTTCCGACGCCGTATGCAGCGTAAAAAGAAAGGCCCACGACATCGGTTTTGACTGATTATTCGCACAATAGTGTGAATGTCAGAAAATAATTCCGTAACTTTGCCACTGAATCGCAGTCATAAATTTAATTTGATTGTGGATTTAGTGGTGAGTAGGCGGGAGGGATACCCGCCTACTTTTTCAACTCTTATCCCACCCAAACACCACTACAAAATCCACTTAATCTACACAAATTTATGGACACCATTGAAATTGAACGGGAAGTATTCGACGCGCTCATCAACCGTGTCGGTTTTCTCCACAAGACCGTCAAGGCCTTATACGACCAATTGCGTGACAAGAAACTGTCGGACTGGCTCAACACCCAACAGACCTGCGACTATCTTCACATATCCGAGCGTAAATTGCGCTCCATGAAAGAACGAGGCAAAATCGGGTTCTCACATCTGGGAAGGCTCTCGCAGTTCAAGGGCGGTGACATAGCCCGGCTCATTGTCAAAGAAGAAGGTGCTGGGCAATGAAAGAAACAGTCACCGCCACCGATCCGCGCATAATGCGCCTGACGGCACAAGCCGACGACATCACTGATATGTGTCAACGGTTGAAAGACGAGTACCACCCATTGCTCCACGGCAGACGGTTCATCACCGACGCCATGCTCTCTGAGCTGCTTGGTGTATGCCGCCGCACAACGCAGGACTACCGCGACCGGGGGGTAATCCCATATTACCGGCTTGACGGCAAAATCCTATACGCTGAGGAAGATATTGAAGATTTCCTGCAATCCAACTACCGACCCAAATTCGGGTGATACCAACTCTTTAATGTTACAACGGCAACCGAAGCTCATCACCCGGTTGCCGTTGTCTTTTGTTTTTCGCTGCCTGATGTCAGTTCATCATCACGCAATCAAATTTCCGGCGCATTGTCGCCATATCCTCATATATGGTCTTATCCTGCATTTTTGCGTAAATCTGGGTCGTGCGAATATCTGAATGGCCGAGCATCTTTGAGATGCTCTCAATCGGCACATGATTGCTCAACGACAGGGTGGCAAACGTGTGGCGGCCAATATGGAAAGTGATAGGTTATGCAAGGAAAAGCGTAGAGAAGAAGATTAAACGTAAGTAGTTTGAAATGAGCATTATTTCAGTATTCTGCCAAGTGGAGAAAATGCAAACGGCAACGGAATAATGAGGTTGTTCAGTTACCAAACCGTTAGCTGGGCAGTTACCGAAACGTGAACAGATAACGGCAGGCAATGAAAAGAAATTCTCGCCGTTCCGTTTGCACTCATACACAGTGTTTTGCATATCAAGGAACGCTTATATGGCAAGTAATTTTGCACTAAAAAATATAAGCGTATGAAAGTAGAAAAATTCAAG